>OGYF01002634.1_pt1 | contig 13182 bp, 17 predicted proteins | sample 1576451 | NCBI WGS metagenome assembly OGYF01 (sample SAMEA3541505, study PRJEB24748) | human gut metagenome | biome: human gut; feature: human-associated habitat; material: faeces | place: China | collected 2012 | reverse complement strand
CCCTGCCGCTCTGCTCGCCATGATATTGAGCTATAAACGCCGCGCACAAAGCAAACTTATTATGCTGCGTGGTAATCGTGTGCAGCGGGATCTCCATTTCCTGACATGGTTTATCGCTAAAAGTCTGCTTCACTAACGCCGGCACGACCAATCCCAGCGCATGGGGGCTACCAGCTGGACGCTTCGATTCGCCGCCAGCCGTGATGGTCGGCAGCGGATCGCCAAGCTCCTGTCCGACAGCCCCGCCTCTGAACTTCGTCAGATAAGGAGTGACGACATCACGAAAAACATTGCCTCCGTGGCTCACAGAGACTATAAACGGGTTGGGATTCGACAAAACATATCTGACGATTCCCTTTGCGATTCGGCGCAGAGTGTTTGGGGACAGTTCCTTCTCTCTGCCGAAAATACTCGGGCAGGGGATAGACCAGTCAATACACTCCGCCGCCGTCCGGTACGGACGCCCAGTGCCGATGCCGTAAGTACGCACCGGCCAGACGATCGGCGCGCCGTCGCGGCGTGCGACAAGGAAAAAACGCTTACGGCTTGTGGGAGCGCCGTAATCGCAGGCCTTAAGATCGCGGTAATCCACCTTATACCCCAGCTTTCTAAGGGCAAAAACAAAATTACTGAACGTCGTTCCTTCGAGAGCCTTGATCGGACGGCCTTTGCGGTCCAGAGGTCCCCACTTACGGAACTCCTCGACATTCTCCATCGCGATCACCTGGGGCCGCGTCCATGCCGCCCACTTCACAATCACCCATGCCAGAGAGCGGATCTTCTTATCTAGGGGCTTCCCACCCTTCGCCTTAGAAAAATGCTTACAATCCGGGGACGCCCAAAGAAAATCGACGGGCCGTCCCGCAGTCGCCTCACGTGGGTTGACCGCCCACACATTTTCACAATAATGCTTCGTATGAGGATGATTCGCCTTATGCATGGCGACCGCTTCCGGATCATGATTTACCGCAATATCCGGGCTGCGGCCAAGCGCCCGCTCTATCCCAAGCGAAGTCCCGCCGCCGCCCGCAAAAAGATCAATTATCAGTCCCATCACTGCCGTCCCTTCCTCCGGTAATCCGGCACACCCACCATCCACGCCTGCTCCGTCATACCCATCAGGCGAGAAAACGTCCGCGCGCCGCGGTCTCCGTCCAAAATCCTGCGCAGCCCATCCTCGCCGACCGCGTTCGTCGTCACCACCACCGGTAAATTATGATTACAGCGGTGATCTATCATGACGAACAGCCGCTCGTCGTTCCAGTCCGTGCTCCGCTCCGTTCCCGCGTCGTCGAGAATCAGCCAGCCGCATGACTTCACCTCCGAAAGCAGCTCCTCACGATGGTCGAACATCGCAGAGCGCAAATCCTCCAGCAAATCAGGAAGCAGAAAAAAGCGCACCGACTGCCCCTGCTCCACCGCCGCAAGCCCCATAGCTATCGCCAGATGCGTCTTGCCGCAGCCCACAGGCCCTCCGAGAACCAGGCCGCGCCCCTTCTCGAAACACTCCTGTGCCTTCGCCTTCGTCGCCTGCAGCACCATCGAACCGCCGAGCGTATCAAAAGCCTGGAAACTATTTCCGCGCCGCGCCTTCGGAATCCCGCTCTCCTCGAGCAAATCATGCTGGCGCGCCTCCTGCCGGTGCTGAGAAAGAAAATCACATACCTTCGCGCGGACCATAAAGGCCCGTCTGCCACGCTCCTGCTCCTCGCAGACCACCAAAGCGGCCCGCGAATGAGGACACTGCGAAACATCTATGCAATACTTACAGTCCTCCTCCATGCACATCGCGGCGTGCAGGCTCAAAAGCTGCTGGTCATACAAATCCTCCGGCCTCACGTCCTTGAACCGCTTGTTCATCCAGACGAGGACCTCCTGCCACATCTCGGCGTGCTGGCGCTTCATCGCCGCCTCATCCCGATACTCCATCAAATTCGGGACAGACGACCTCAATGCCTCCGATGCCGTATACATCATGCCACCCCCCTAGAGAGATACCTCTCGATATCGGCGAGCTGACGGGCCTCCTCCTCGGGAGACAGACGGCCGATCACCCCGGAATCCTCCCGTGCCGCCGGCGGATGGACATAATCCCGCCAGGGCTCCGAAGGCCCCAAAAAAGTTGACGGATGCAAAATAAACTCCTCGCTCGTCCGCAGCCGCCGACACCTCTCAGCGTATGCCACCGCCGCCGCCGTCAGCTCCTCGGGACTCGCCCCGCCCTTCAGACAGACATTCCAGTTCCTCCACGCCCGCTTCTTCACCACCCGCCGCGGATAAGCCGCGTAAAACGCCTCAAACTCCGGCGAAAAATCCGCCTTGCCACGCTGAGACTTCGCGGCGGCGGGAACGGACGGACATATATCTTTATCTTTAGGATCTGGTAATGGAGATGGAGATGGAACTGGAGATGGGGCATTGCTCTCCGCATCCGCCGGCAATGCCGAAACATGCTCGCCGCATTGCTCGGGCATACCGACAGCACTGCCCGCCGGCGCCCTGTGCTTCGCCCACCTGGCGTTTGCCGCATTACGGGCCTGCTCGCGCCGCTCCTCGGCGAACTGCGCATACCCCTGATGCTCCGCCCAATCATGCAGCACATACACCCCGTCCTCATTCAGCTCCAGAAAACCGCAGCTCACCAACGCTCCGACAAAAAAATCGACATCCCCATCCCAGCCTGCATCCAAAGCGATATCGGCGGCGTCCATATCGTACAAAACGCCCTTCGGGCGGTTCATCGCGGCGTTGAGCCACAAATCAAGCAAATAGCCCGCGCACTCCGGCACCCCCAGCGCGAGACCCAACTTCCGGCGCTTCCGGTGTCCGATAAAAGATACGGGAATACGAATATCGCTGTTCATGAGCGAAAAGGGGCGTTAAGCCGCCCCCTCCTCACTTTCACGGCAGTCCTTCCCAGCCTCCGCCGCGGGGGCGTTTACATCCTGCCCCTCCTGAAACTCGCCGAAGACATAAACATTGGCCTCGCCATACTTGACCGCCGCCTCGCGCACATCCTGCCGCGTCCCCACCTTCACCTTAAGAAACTTCTTCTCGGTGGCGGCAATATAGGCGCAAAAAATCGGGTCCTCGTGCAGACTCTTCACACGGGCCTCCTCGATCGCGCTCTGCACCACATAAAAATCAAAGGCGATCGCCAACATATCCTTGCGCCGCTGATTCTCCGTGATCTCCCCTTGAAAAGGAGCCACAGCGTCCTTCTTGATATCCTTGATCGCCCTGTCCGCCGCCTGCATCTGCTCGCGGACAAACAACAGCCTCCGCTGCGCCTCCGTAACATTGGGAGCGGAACCTACGACCTCCTCATACGAAGGCGGAAAAACATCCTCTCCGCCGAGCGGCTGCTGCCCCTGCGCAAACTCCGTCTCGATGACATCATCCTCGCGCACCTCGCCGCCAAAAATCACGGCCGCGGAAGAGGCGGGAACAATCCCGCCCTCCACCACGCCGCCGTCCACAGGAGCCGGAACACAGCCTTCAGAACGGGCCTCCACCTCGGAATGCTTTACCCTCCCGTGCGACGATACCTCCAACGGCCCGTCGCAGCCATAACAGTCACACCCGGCATTCTGGGGATCACAGTCAAAAGTCTCCATCGCCGCGCCCCTCGACTCAGCCAGAAAATCACCATCAATACCGCCCGTACGCTCAAACAAACCTCTCGGACAACGCCACTTCTTCATACCGATACCTCCTAAGCCACACTCCGAGCCGACAACTCGTCACGGGCGACCTCGACACAGCGGCTCAGCTCCTCCAAAGAAAGCTCGCCCAAAGCCTTAAAATTACTCCGTCCGACCACGCGGACAATAAAAGGGGCGATCTCCGACTTCTTAAAACCTAGCCCCTGCTCCGAAACCAGCAAATTCATCAACGTGCGCGACAAGACGGTATGATCGTCCGCCTCCTGCGGCGGCGCGCTCTTCCTATCCTCAGCGGGCTGCGGCGCTTCCTGAGCTGCGGGCTCCGGCTTTGCCGGCGCGGGCGTCTCCGCCTTTGGGGCAGTATTCGGAGAGACATTCACCTTCCCCGTACTCGGTTCGGCGTTATCCGCCTGAGACATCTCCTCCGTCGAATAAAGCCCCGACAACTCCATCGGGAACGCCTTGCGCAGCGCCAAAGCCTCTGCGCACTTCGCGATCATCACGTCGGGGAACTTATTCCACATCTGATTCGGCCTCCGCTCATACGTCGTCTGCACATAAGATTGAAAACGCGCCGCCGCCCACAGAACCTCATTAAAATCATGCCGCATCACGCCGACCTTCGCCGCCACGGGAAACTCCTTATCCGACAGCCAGACATCCTTCCACACGCCGTCCTTGCCGCACCAGAAAGGCCCCACTTGCCCCGCGTAATGCCCCGAACGCTCCGCCACCAGACGCATCCCGTCGATCGAAACCTGAATCTGCATCACATCGCGGTTCTGCTTGCGGTCAGGACGAAACACCGGATAAATCTGCCGCATAAACGGGTCCAGCCCCGTCTTATTACACGTCTCCGCAAAAAGCTCGAACTCGTCCGCCGTACACTTCGCGCACAGCCCCTTACGCAGCAGATCCCTGTCCTTATCGCTCAACTGGCGGAAACGCGGCGCCTCCGCCGCCGTCACAGCCTCCTGTGCCATCGTCAAAACGCCCCCTTCCTGGCCTGCGCCTCATACTGCTGCTTCGTGCGGTACAGCCGCAAAGCGTTCTCGAAAACCTCCCAGCCGGCGTCCAGCTTCACCGGCGACAGCACATGATCGTCAAACCCCTCGTCCTCCGTGCGTCCGACGCGCAGCAGCCGTACCCCGTCCACCGCATAGCCGTTCTCCTGCAGCATCTTGTAATAGGCGGCCACCTGCAACTCATGCTCCGTAAAAAGCCCCTTCGAGGACTTAATATCCACCAGCCACATCCGTCCGCCGATCTCTCCGTACCAGTCAATCGTGCCGCCGAAGCGGTAAGCCTCCGAAACCAGCGGCAGCTCGATGGCGCGCGTCACCATCTTCGCCCCCTCCTGATGCCTCTCCCACTCAAAAAAAGAAATCAGGGCATTCTCCGCGGCGTCGATCTGATCCTTCGTATACGCGCCCCTGTCCACAACCGGGCCACCCAAATACTCCTGAATCATCTCGTGCGCCAGCGTACCGATACGCGCCGTCTCATCCACATAGGCGCTGCTGTCGATACCCTGCAGCCCAAGATTATTCGCCCACTTCACCAGCGCCGGCTTATTAATTACCCCCAGCACCGTCGTCACACCAGGAACCACCTTGCCGTCAGCCGTCTTATATCTGATATGGGCCTTTGCCGCCTTCGCCGGCCCCTTCTCCAAACCCTTAGAACTCATCTGATACCGCTCCTTCCATACGCTCCATCTCGTCGGCCAATTTGCCGGCCAGCTCCTCTATCCGCTTATAATCGCCGCACCGTTCACAACCGGGATCTCCGTACTCAAAACTGCAAGGGCAAGTCCACTCGTCGGGTTCGATTGCAAGCCCGCCCTCCGTAGCCCCCTTCTCCAGATACTTCGCGGGACAATTCCCGCAAAGCACATCCAGAAGAACGTCGTCCGTCTCGGAGATCGCCTCTAAAACCCGCTGCTTCAGCCCGCTCATCTCAGCACCCACCATTCAATATCGCCGTATTTACCAAGCCAATCGCACAGACCCTCAAAAAAATCCTCCATAAAACTAACCTCCTTCACAGCACACGACGTGCTACAATAGAGGCGGCAGCGCCAACTGCCGCCGTAAAACCGGTAACCACGCCTCCCCTAAAGGGAGGCACTCTTTTTTGCCGCCACCCAAGGCGTTCCCATATCCCCGCCATAGAAATTAAGAAATGCCCGCGTTACGCTACGCATCGGACTTATCCCCACGAAACTCGTCAGGACAATCACGGCAGTCGTCCTTGTCCTTCTCCTCAATGCAGTCACAAAGCATTTCTATGGAAAAAGCACACATCGCTTGGTGAATCTCAGGGGATATCCTTGAAATGCCATTCAAAATATTTACAAACTCAAGACAGGAAAACCTCGTGACCACCATCGAATGGATATCCTCCCCCTCCGCCTTGATGCCGACAATAAGGAAAGCCTCAGGCTCAAACTCCTTTACCTTTTCACACCCCTGATTCAGATACTCCCTTATTACGTCAGGGGTAAGAGGCTTTTGTCCCAGATCCTCTAAAAATTCCTTCATAAAAACTCCTCCTTACCTGATATTGTGATAATCCGATTTATGCTCCTCGAGGCAATCCCAGCACAGCGGCCCCTCGTCGCAGAAAAAACACCAATAAACCCGCCCGCTCTTTCCGCACTCCGTACACTCGCCATATTCCTTGCCGTCCGTGGTCCGCAACGTCTCACTCGACAAGACGAGCACTCCTTTCCAGTACCTTTAACTTCCTCAGCTCCGCAAACCTGTCCAAATCTCCCTGCGCGGCGCTCCGCGACGCCTGCTCCGGCAACTCCGGGTGTCTTAGCCTCCGCGCGCTACCGTCACTGGCCTTCCAGAAAGTGCAAAAGGCAGACGAGTCCCTGAAATCCACCTGACACGCCGCTACCTCCTTCCCGCGATACACATAATGCCTACCCATTCTTCTCCTCCAGCTCCTCCTTCTCCTGCCCGATCCGCACCGACTGCGCCACCACGCCGATCAGCCCGAAGATCCCGAAGAAAAACACCGCCTTGACCAGCATTAAATTCGGCGCGATATGATGATAAAAAAACTCACTCTGCGCGATCTGCTCCATACCGTTACCCTCCGATCCTCGCCGCGGCCAGCAACGCCGCATAATCCGCAGCCATCCGAGCGACCTCCGCCGCGATCATCGTTACTAATTGCTCCATCACTCGGCCTCCTGTTCCCAGCACCGCCTCCGTTCCTCTCTAGCCGCGCACTCGCGTACCGCGAACCTCATCTGTTCTCGTTGACGACGCTGAGTACGTATACGCTCAACAAGCGCGCAGACCAGCAATACCACAACAGCCGCGAAAAACTCTCCCAAGACCTACACCCCCTTCGGCAGAATAATCCCGCCCTTTGACTTCGCCGCCTCCCGCTCAATACCGTGAACAAGCTTCAGCGCATAGCCGTTTATATCCGCAACCGATACTCCCATAGGCTGGCCAGAAACATTCACCGCATACCCAACGACAAGATTAGCTATCAGACGAACCAGCGTCTCTCCGTCGCCCCACATTCCGCCGCTGAACAGCTCCTGTTCCCCGTCGTGAATAAATGACGCATTGAAAGCGATCGCCTTCAAATCCTTATTCTCTGGATCACAGAAACAATCCCGCACCACATTTAAAAACCTTGCAGACGCTCCCTCAAACTCCATCGGTACCGGCTCGCCCTGCTCATCGAAAAAAATTACCCTGCTGCTCTTGTTCTCCAAAACAAAAACCTCCTATTCATCCTCGCTCCGGTACTTCCGTGTCCGGGCGTACTCCCTGATATCCTCGGCCCGCCAGCGCGGCATCCTGCTGCCCTGATAGACAGGCTTCGGGATATCGCCATTCGCGGCCAGCCTATGCACCGAATTCTCCGGGCGCTTATGCGTCGCTTTCGTAAAACCGAGAAATGGCGCGATCTGCGCCGCCGACACCAGCCCCGTTTGCGGGAAAGAATCAGCCGTTGGTGCTCCCCCCTCTTCCTTCGTAAGCCCGGCAAACTCGTTTACCTCCGCCGCGTCCTCGCCGGCAGCAACATTCACCGGTACTGGACCGCCGCCTCCGCAGGCGCGTTCGTAGTATGCGAGCACATCCGGTAAAACTGCGACCTCTGAACTATCCTTATATCGCCCGGAACATACCCGTTCTATAAGCTCTACCGTAGCGCGCCGCACGCGCCCCATATCGTCCAGACTGCCGGCAATCCTCCTTCCCATAACGAACACCTCCTGAAAAATAAAATCTTCTACGTAACCCGCGATGCCCCTATACGCTTGTCATAGTTCGGAGAAACTAAAGCTCGGTTCTTGCCACTCCCGAAAGAGCTTCCACCAGTTCAATGTGTTCCGGCTCGTCCAGATCGCCGTCGTCACACCAGTCCGCCACCAACCCGACCACAAACTCAGGATCGCTTAACCTCTTCGCGGCTCTTGCCAGTACCCGGCCCCGCCTTGTAGCCTCTTCTACGCCGTTGCCGCATCCCCCTGCTCCTGCAGCCTGGGCAGGGGCGGCGTAGGGTTTAAGAGATCGTCAACGGTACAGTGAAGAATCTGGGATAGCCTTACAAGAGTTTCCACATCCGGGCTTCTCTGACCACTTTCCCAGCGTGAAATAGTATTAGCTCCTACTCCAATTTGGGAACCAAGGGCCTGACATGATAATTTGTTAGCCAACCTGATTTTTTTAAGCCCCTCCACAACATCACCGCCTTTCAACAGATAATATATTACCAATTCGGGAACATATCAATAGTTCTCAAGCACTATATTCCCATATTGGGAAATAAATAATCCCACTTTGTCCTATTTCAATTAGTACCAAATTGGGATAGACTTCATAACAAGGCGGTGATTTTATGACTCCTGAAAATGTCGGGGTTAATATTCAGACAGCCAGAGAAAAAAACGGACTAAGCCGCTCAGCGTTAGCTGAGGTAATAGGGGTTAGGGCAAATACCGTATGGCGTTGGGAATCAGGAGAGAGACAACCGGACATAGATAACCTCTATAAGCTCGCGTATGCACTAAAAACATCGGTCGCATTTTTTACGGGAGAGGTCTCAGACCCGGATTTGCTTTCAAGCGACCTTGACAAAATAATAAATACTTATGTAAAAAAGCAGGATGAAAGTGAACTTAAACTGCCTGGATCATCTGCAACCTCAAAATGGGACACGCCTGCAACACAGCAGACAGATCATACTAAGCCCTCACAGATAATAGAGACAATCGCACGTGTAAACAGAGAGATTGAAGCTGAAACAAAAGCCTTTGAAGAGGAAGAGATCGACATAGCTCAAATACTTCTCAAGCGATGCTTAAAAACGCTTGAGAAAGAAAGTTCCGCTTACGCGGGAGACTCAGAAAAGACGGCGTGATACAGCTCTATCCTTGATAGCTGCACAAAACACTTTATATGTAAGTTGATAATCTAGGAGGCTTACTCATGGAATGGTTCAAAGCACTTAAAAACGGAGAATTCTCCATGCCGGTAACATTCTGGTTTTGCAACGTAGGCGTATCCTTTGTCGCTTATGTACTATTTCTATTCATCTTTACTACATTTCGTGCTCCTATTATATCCTTCATCCTTTTAGTTATATTTGCGCTGGTATATAAACCCCTTGTACTTTTAGGAATGTGGCGTTCAGCAAATGATTACGATGGACCTACTAAATGGAGTTTCTTTGTAAAAATCATAACAGTCTTTGCATGGTTTGAGTATTTAGCAATTCTTTGTGTTACCGTAGGTATTGCCGCAAGTTTTATCGGACATGCATAAAACAAAGGAAGGGTACATTATGAAGAACATCGCCATAGTAATTATTATTACAATGCTTTCCTTATCCGTTATACCCGCAAATGCTTCTGTTTACGGCTCGGGTGTGCGTCCGCAGACCCTTTACGATCAGAACGGCAATGCTTTCCAATACGACCCAAACTCCGACCAATACTATCACAACGGAGCGACAGCACCGGTCGGTCATCCCCTGTATGACACCCCAGGGCAGCAAGGCCATGCCTATTACCCAAACATGGGAAATCCTTCGCCAAGTTCTTCATATGCTCCCTCCGTTTCTCCAGGGACAGCCGTCGGGGTTTTACTTGGTGCAATATTGATCAACGCAATCGTACGCGGTTCCTCCGCAAAAGCACATGAGGCACCCCGACACCAGCAAACGGCACAAATCCATGAGGAGCCACTATATTACAATGAACCGGAAGCAAGCTACGGCGAACAGAGAGAAATAACGTCACAAGAACGAACTCATTATTCAAAAATTTGGAGTGATCTACGCGACTCTGAGGAATACCGCAATAACGAAGCGCCAACTGATCCTCTAGCCCCGAGCGCGGAAATAGAAAAACTTGGAAAAGAAATGGAAGATAAATGCGGTATTCAGGCTACAAATTTAGCAATCCATATCCATCAATACGGTGTAAAATACCTAAAAACTTTGGGAGATAGTTTTTCTACACAGGGAAAGAAAATCCATTACGTCAACAATCAGGAAGTAAATGCTGTTTTCATAGAAATGAGCCCTACAGAGGCGCTGGGGTTCTTCTATTTTCCAGCCCAGCAAGTATCAAGGGTTGCAATGATAGATACAAAACATGAAATTTTGGCATACGAGGACAGAACATTTTAGGCAAAGGCGGAATCCCATGTCTAAATTCATCGAATACAAAACCGAATACTACGACAAAGAGCAGGCGGCCGCAGCCTTTCCAGAAATACAATCTCCGAAGCCTGGCTACTATGTCTCTCATCCTCGTAAAAAAGTAATGGGGCCATACGAAAACAGGGAAAGGGCCATTCGCTACATATCAAGTGAGATATACCATGACGTAGAGCTTGAAAAACTTGCGGAAGAACAAAAAAAGGGAGGCTAATCTCCTCCCTTCTGTTCCCTCTCTTTTTTCTTCTTCTCCGCCCTCTTCCTGGCGGCCTCGGCCTCGCCGATCACAAAATCCTCCCACCACTGCTTCATCCGCTTACGCTCCTCAAGATACTCGGCGGCGTTATACGTCTCGCGCACCTTATTCCCGTCCACGTGCGCAAGCTGCCGTTCGATGGCGTCTGGCGACCACAGCAGAGAATCATTCAACATCGTTGATGCGGTATGCCGAAAACCGTGTGCGCTGACATCTTCCTGTTCATATCCCATCGCCCGCATCGCGACATTAAGCGCCATGTCGCTCAGAGGCACAGAACCTGTACCACTTCGTGGAGACGGGAAAACATACCGGCCATGTCCTGTTAAGGGGTGCAGCGCCTTCAGGAGCGCCAGAGAATGACTTCCCAGCGGGACCATATGGGGTCGTTTCATCTTCATCTTCTCCGCTGAGACAGACCACATATTTGTATCAAAATCGAACTCGCTCCACTCGGCATGTCGCAGCTCGCCCGGGCGTGGAAAATTCAACACCAAAAACCGCAAGGCAGCCTTTATGATCTCTGATCCCGTACATGATTCTATGGCGACATAAAACTCGCCTAAAAGAGACTTATCCTGAATGCTCGAAAAATGCCTCACCGTAGGCGACATCAACGCGCCGCGCAAAGAATAAGTTGGATCATCCGTCCTCTTCTGCCAAATAATCCCATAACGAAAAATCTGACTACAAATACCGACAAGCCTATGCTCGGTCTCCACCAATCCGCGAGCCTCCAGCGCCTTGCACATACCCAGCAGATCGAGGGGAGACACCTCGGAAAAGCGGATTTTCCCGATTGAAGGCAGAATATACTTTCGCAGGCGCCACTCAGTTTTATGTTTATACCTGTCTGAAAGATTCTCAGACAACCGCATGTCGAGCCATTCAAGTGCAACCGCCTCAAACGTATCCTTGGCGGCTTCCTCGGCAGCCTTAACCGCGGCGCGCTCTTCCGCCCACTTTTCGGCGGGATCTCCGCCGTCGGCAATAATCCGCCTGGCGATATCCCGGCGGTCACGCGCCTCCTTCAGCGAGAAGAGCGGATAATCACCAAAAGTAAGAATCCGTTCCCTCCCGGCAATCCAGTACCGCATCCGCCATACCTTCTTACCCGAAGGACGGACCTCCAAATAAAGCCCCGCTTCATCCTTAAGTCGGTAAACCTTGCTCTCGGCCTTCGCATTCCTTGCCTGCAGCTCTGTAAGCATATCAGCACTCCCTGTCCGATCACCTTCAAAATCCTTATACGGTGCCTAAAATCTTATACGGTGATTTATCCGGTGTAAAGAGGCGCTGTTACATGACACAAAAGACAGATAAGACAAAAAGCATACATAAAAACAACAAACGCCCCCGCAAAAGCGGGGGCATCTATACTTTTGGAACACATATTACAAAAAATGGAGCCGACTTCCGGACTCGAACCGGAGACCCCATCCTTACCATGGATGTGCTCTACCTACTGAGCTAAGTCGGCTTACAACAGTCATACTCTAATGCGGTAAGGGCATTTTTACATAAAAATGGTGGTAGGAGCTAGGTTCGAACTAGCGTAGGCTCACGCCGACAGATTTACAGTCTGTTGCCTTTGACCACTCGGCCATCCTACCACTCAGCAACGCCGCATATAGCGGCATTACAGAGAGATATTTTACATGATATCAGACGTTTGTCAAGACTTATGAGACGGCTTGGCGGTGGAATGTTAATTGCAAAAGTAACCGCGTCCCCCAAGTGATATAAGCATCGTAATAACTTCTGCAAAAAAGATAAGAGAACGCCAGTCGCATTAACTTTTGCGAGGGAGTATGATCATAATATCTTTAGCCGCCTTGTCTTTTGAATGGAGTGTTCGCCATGAATTGTTTTTCTCACTTGTCACTCTCAGATAGGATAAGGATAGAGAGCAGTCTCAACTCAAGGAGGTCTTTTAAGAAAATTGCCGAAGTTTTAGGCAAACATCCTTCGTCTATTTCTCTTGAGATCAGAAAGCATTTGCAAAGGAAAAGGACGGGCGGTGCCGGACAGTGCTTCAATGACTGTGCAAAACGCATGGGATGTAAACGTTCCGGGCTTTGTAACGTGAAGGGAGACTGTTTTAAGAGGTATTGTCATTTTTGTCTCAAGTGTTCTTCCGTATGTCCTGAGTATGAACATATGTCATGCCCCAAACTCTCCCGGGCTCCCTATGTCTGTAACGGATGTGTCCAGGTCAGGTTCTGCAGTCTGGAGAAGTCTTTCTATGAGGCCGAATACGCCCATAAGGTGTCAAGAGAGGCCTTAAGCGAGTCCCGCGGCGGAGTCTCTGTCGACGAAGAAGAGATAGTGCGTCTTGACGGTATTGTCTCTCCCTTGATAAAGCAGGGACAGTCTATTTATCATATCTGCAGCAACAATAGAGACGTTATCATGCGTTCAGAAAGAAGCATCTATAATTATGTGGAAAAGAAGCTTTTGAGCGCCGTTAATCTTGATATGCCCAGGAAGGTCAGATATCGTCCCAGAAGAGGCGTCAAAGAACATTTCAAGGTTGATAAGAGCTGTCGTAAGGGAAGGATG
>OGYF01002627.1_pt1 | contig 13202 bp, 8 predicted proteins | sample 1576451 | NCBI WGS metagenome assembly OGYF01 (sample SAMEA3541505, study PRJEB24748) | human gut metagenome | biome: human gut; feature: human-associated habitat; material: faeces | place: China | collected 2012 | reverse complement strand
GCTCGAGCTGCATGCGGACAACCGCATCTACATCCGCGACAGCACCTCCCCCGTCTCGTCCGACACGACGGACGCGGTCGAGTTCTCCCCCGCCATGATCATCGACGGGGAGACGGTCGTCAATGCCCGCAGCGGCTTCTCCGACCTGCAGCCGCGCGCCTGTCTCGGGCAGTCGAAGTACGGCGAGATCATCGCTCTGCTTGTCGAGGGCCGGCTGACAACATCGGTCGGCATCAGCGTGCCGGACTGCGCGGCCATCATGGCCAAGCACGACTGTATGCAGGCCATGAACCTTGACGGCGGCACCAGCGCCATGATCTGGTACAAGGGCAAGTACATCATGCGCAGCTCCAACCCCGCGCTCACCGCCGGGCGGACGCTGCCAAACGCCTTTGTCTACGCCGGAAATTAACGGAATCCGAAACGTCCCTGACCGCCGGTCAGGGACGTTTGTTTGCCTTGTACAAATCTTTTTTCGCCGCCGGCGTGCAGTTTCGTGAAAATGGGGCTTGCAATCCGCTCCCGGACGTGGTAGAGTAACACCATCGACAAACCGATGACCGAGAGGAGTACCCATTTACGAAGCTTTCAGAGAGCAGCGGGCGGTGGAAGCGCTGCAGCGGACGAATGGCGAATGGACTCGCGAGGGCAAACCGATTGCAGCAGCATGAGGGGCGACGGTGGCCGCGGCCGTTATCCGGCGGAGCGTATGATCGTACGTGCAAAGTGGGCGCATGAGCGCCAACATGGGTGGCACCGCAGGAGTTACAGTCTTGTCCCATGAAACGGAAGGAACCGTTTCGTGGACGAGGCTTTTTTTATTGCATAAAATTACGCAGGAGGGATGCATATGACACGGAGGACCAGACGATGGCGTGGCGGCCAGAGAGTTTTTGCCGCGTCAGACCGTATCCGGACATCACAAACCAACCGTTTCATAAAATATAAGGAGAATTTGCTATGAATAAAACGTTCCGAAAGATCGTCGGCGGCGCGCTCGCCGTCACCGCGCTCATGGGCCTGGCTGCCTGCGGCAGCAAGACCGAAGACGACAAGGCCGAGGGTAAGACCTACAAGGTCGGCATCGTGCAGTTTGTGGATGATGCGTCCCTCAACCAGATCGAGGCGGCCATCGAGGCCGAGCTCGACGCCAAGGCCAAGGAGCTGGGCGTGACCTTCGATTACACGCTCTACAATGGTCAGGGCGACGCCACGACCCTCAACCAGATCGGCGCAGAGCTTGTCGGCAAGGGCGTGGATCTGATCGTACCGATCGCGACCCCGGCCGTGAAGATCATGCAGTCCGCCACCGAGGACACCGAGATCCCCATCGTGTTCTCCGCCGTGTCTGACCCCGTCGGCAGCGGCATCGTCGATGCGCTCGACGCGCCCGGCGGCCGCATCACCGGTACGAGCGACGCGCTCAACACCAAGGGCCTGCTCGATCTGATGCTCGCCCAGAGCCCGGACACCAAGACCGTCGGCCTGCTCTACTCCAAGAGTGAGGACTCGTCCAAGCAGCCGATCGCGGACGCGAAGGCCTACCTCGAGGGCAAGGGCATCCGCTGCGTAGAAAAGACCGGCACGACCACCGACGAGATCACCTCAGCCGTTGACGCGCTCATCGCCGAAAAGGTCGACGCCGTCTTTACTCCGACCGACAACACCGTCATGACCGCAGAGCTTGCCATCTACGAGAAGTTCCTCAACGCCAAGATCCCGCAGTACTGCGGCGCTGACTCCTTCGCGCTCAACGGCGCATTCGTCGGCTACGGTGTGGATTACACCGCGCTCGGCAAGATGACGGCCGACATGGTCGTGCAGGTGCTGGTCGACGGCAAGAGCCCCGCCACGCTGCCGGTCGCGACCTTCGACAACGGCATCGCCATGATCAATACGGACAGCTGCACCGCCCTCGGCTACGACCTTGCGGCTGTCAAGCAGGCGTTTGACGGCAAGTGCAGCGCCGTGCTCGAGACGACCACGCAGCAGAATTTTGACTGATATCTGACATCCCGAAGGAGGGGCGTTTATGCTGACAGTGTTGAAGACCGCGCTTGAGGTCGGCCTGATTTACGGCCTCGTCGCGCTGGCGCTGTTCATCAGCTTTTCCATCCTGAACATTGCAGACCTGTCGACCGACGGCTGCTTTACGCTCGGCTGCGCCGTGGGCGCGATGCTCACCATCGCGGGGCATCCGCTTCTGGCGCTGCCTGCGGCCATGGCCGCGGGTATGCTCTCGGGCTTCATCACCGCCTTTTTGCAGACGCGCCTCGGCGTGGAGAGCATCCTCGCCGGCATCATCTCGAACACCGGCCTGTACACGATCAACCTCGCGGTCATGGGCTTTTCGTCCAACGTGTCCATCACGGGGCGCGATACGGTCTTTTCGCTGTTCAAGGCACTCACCGGCGGCAGCCAGTGGGGCACGCTGGTGCTGCTCGCGCTGCTGCTGGGCGTGATCGCGGTCGTGCTCATCCGGTTCTTCGGCACATCGCTCGGGCTTTCCATCCGCGCGACGGGCGACAGTCTCGACATGGTCAGCGCCTCCTCCATCAACCCCAAGGTCACCATCACGATCGGCCTGTGCCTCGCCAACGCCCTCACGGCGCTCTCCGGCTGCCTGATCGGTGAGTACAACAAGTTCTGCGACATCAACCTCGGCACCGGCATGGTCACGATCGCGCTGGCAAGTCTGATCATCGGCGAGGTCTTTGCCGGCCGCCGCGGCGGTGTCGGCAAGCGCGTCGTCTGCGTCGTGCTCGGCAGCATCGTCTACCGCCTGATCATCGCGCTGGCGCTGCGGCTGAACATCTCGGCCGAGTACTTCAAGCTCGTCTCCGCCGTCATCGTGGCCGTCGCCATTGCCGCGCCGAATATGAAGGACTATGTCCATCTGGCAAAGATCCGCTCCAACGCGCGCAAGCTGCGCGCCCTGTCCGGAAAGGGGGATGAGACCGATGCTTGAACTTTCCCACGTCAGCAAGACGTTCAACGCCGGAACGGTGAACGAAAAGCGCGCCCTGTGCGACATGTCGCTCACGCTCGCCGACGGAGAATTTGCCACCATCGTCGGCTCGAACGGCGCGGGCAAGAGCACGCTCTTCAACGCCATCACCCGCGCGGGCGCGCAGGCGGCGCACACCGGTCCACAGCGCCAGCGCGGTGCCTGCCGCGCACAGCATAAGTATCCACAGCGGCGTGGTGGCCAGCATCATATAGGGCAGGTAGTACCAGGGCAAAGGCTGCGATGTGGTATCGAACACGCTGCCGCGAAACAGCACATACCCGTTCCATCGCTGAAAGGCCACTGCGTTGGAGAGGAGGTAACCGAAAAAGGCCGCCGGGTCGGCCCACAGCGCGGGCGTGAGCAGCGCGTACAGGGCTGCGAAGGAGAGGACCGTCACCCCGGCCACGCCCCAGACGCGCGGGGTCATGCGGCGCTCCATCAGCAGGCGGACGAGCACATACAACGCGCACAACCCCCACAGCGCAAGCCCCGCCACCTTCGTGTTGGCCGCCAGCGCGCCACACAGGGCAAAGCATGCGCCGCGTGCAAAGCCCGGCCTGCGCGCCAGCGCCAGCGACTGCCACAAGCCGCACAGCGAAAGCGAAAACAGCGCGATATCCTTGTTGTTAAAATGCCCGTGGGCAAAAAATGGCGGAGTGAGAAGCAGGCAGACCGGTCCCAGCAGCGCCCAGCCCCGTGATAGCCCCATCTGCCGCAGCGCGGCGTACAGCGCAAAGCCGCCCAGCGTGAACACGCCCCAGCAGGCCATGTGCCACAGCGCGCTTTGCTGCGCCCCGGTGAGAGAAAGGTCCAGCACCACCCAGCCAAAGGGATAGAAAGCAGCGGTGCCGTGGTCCTGCTCGATGCTCTGCGATATCGGCCGCAGGGTTTCAATGGAGAGCGGTCCCTGCCGGGCGGCAAGCGTTTCAAAACGGCTTTCATCAAGCCCCAGGACACGGGCATATTCCCACAGGTTCATGCGCAGAATGTCCATTTCCGTCTGCTCATCCCAGGAGGGACCATAATCGGCGGCGGTCAGAAGCCCCAGTGCCAGAAAGACGGCGAAAAAGGCGCATACCGCCCACCGGGGCAAAACCTTGTTCATCACAACACCTCATTTGCAGCGGGAAAGCCCGCCTTCCCTTCCCTGATTATACCGCAGAACGTCCGGCTTGGGAAGATGCGAACAAGGAGCCCGGCTGTGCCTTGACACTGCCGGGCTCCTTTCATGCGCCGGATGAGGCGCTTTCATCCATCAGATTTCTTCGTCGCCGCCGTCCGAGCCATCCACCACGGTTTCGGTTTCGTCCGTCATCTTGGCTACGGCCTCCTCAAAGGCGGCCTCGTCGGCTTCTTCAGGTTCCTCCTGCTCGGCGCGGGCTACGCCCACAATCCGCGCGCCCTCGCTCAGGCGCATGAGGCGCACGCCCTGCGTGTTGCGGCCGCTCTCGCGGATGTCGCTGACGGCCATGCGAATGATGGTGCCGTCGTCGGTGATGAGCATGATGTCCTCGTTCACATCCACGGCCAGCTGCGCCGCCAGCTCGCCGGTCTTTTCGGTGAGCGCCATGGCGCGGATGCCCATGCCGTTGCGGCCCTGCTCGCGGTACTGATCGGGGTCGGTGCGCTTGCCGTAGCCGCCGGTGGTGATGGCCAGAATCTGCTGGCCGTCGGTCAGACGGCTCATGTCGATGAGCTCGTCGCCCGGCTGCAACTTCATGGCGTGCACGCCCATGCCCGTGCGGCCGATGACGCGGATGCTGCTTTCATGAATGCGCAGCGCGCGGCCCTGACGGCTGCCGATAATCAGGCTCATATCGCCGTCGGTGAGTTCCACGGCGCACAGCTCATCATCCTCGCGCAGTGTGATGGCGATCAGGCCCGCCTTGCGCAGGTTGGCGAACTCGCTGTAGGGCGTGCGCTTGATCATGCCGTTTCTGGTCATCATGACCAGGTAGTGTTCCTCCAGTCCGCGCGGAACGGGGATCATGGCGGTCACCTTTTCGTCGCCCGCAATCTGCAGCAGGTTGACAATGGCCATGCCGCGCGCCGTCCGTCCCGCTTCGGGAATCTGGTAGCACTTGAGGTTGTAGACGCGGCCGCGGTTGGTGAAGAACATGATTTCGTCATGCGTGTTGACGATGATGAGGCGCTCGGCGAAGTCCTCCTCGCGGGTCGCCATGCCGCTGACGCCCTTGCCGCCGCGGTGCTGCGCGCGGTAGGTGCTCTTGGGCAGGCGCTTGACGTAGCCGAAATGCGTCATGGTCACGACCATGTCGTCGGACTGGATGAGGTCCTCAATGTCGATCTCGCCCTCCATCACAGTCAGCTCCGTGCGGCGCTCGTCGGCAAACTTGTCGCGGATCTCGCCCATCTCCTGCTTGATGACGCCCATGAGCAGGGCCTCATCGGCCAGCAGGCTCTTGTAATAGGCGATGTTCTTTTCCAGCTCGTCATATTCGGCCTGCAGCTTGTCGCGTTCCAGACCGGTCAGGCGGGCCAGGCGCATATCCAGAATGGCCTGTGCCTGCTTCTCGGAGAAGGCGAAGCGCTCCATCAAAGCGGTACGCGCGGCAGAGGTATCGCTGCTGCCCCGGATGATGGACACGATTTCATCGATGTGGTCCAGCGCCTTGAGCAGACCCTCCAAGATGTGCGCGCGCGCCTCGGCCTTGTCCAGATCGTATTTTGTGCGGCGGGTGACGACGTCCTTCTGGTGGGCGATGTAGTGGCAGAGCATCTCGCGCAGGGAGAGCACCTTGGGCTCGCCGTTTACCAGCGCGAGCATGTTGGCGCCGAAGGTCTCCTGCATGGAGGTGTGCTTGTAGAGGTAGTTGAGCACCACGGTGGGGTGCACGTCGCGCTTGAGCTCGATGACGATGCGCATGCCGTTGCGGTCGCTCTCGTCGCGGATGTCGGAGATGCCGTCCAGGCGCTTCTCATGCACCAGCTCGGCGATCTTCTCCACCAGCTTGGCCTTGTTGACCATGTAGGGGATTTCCGTAACCACGATGCGGCTGCGGTTCTGGCCCATGGTCTCGATCTCGGTCTTGGCGCGCACCAGAATGCGGCCCCGGCCCGTGTGATAGGCCGCGCGGATGCCGCTCTGCCCCAGAATGATGCCGCCGGTGGGGAAGTCCGGCCCCTTGATAAACTGCATCAGGTCCTCGGTGGTGCAGTCGGGATGGTCGATCATGTGAATGCAGCCGTCCACCACCTCGCGCAGGTTGTGCGGGGGGATGTTGGTGGCCATACCCACGGCGATGCCGTTGGAGCCGTTGACCAGCAGGTTGGGGTAACGGCTGGGCATGACGGTGGGCTGGAGGAGCGTTTCGTCGAAGTTGGGGTAGAAGTCCACGGTGTCCTTGTCGATCTCGCCGATCAGGTGCAGCGTGAGCTTGCTCATGCGCGCCTCGGTGTAACGCATGGCGGCCGCGCCGTCGCCGTCCACGGAGCCGAAGTTGCCCTGGCCCTCGACGAGGGGATAGCGGATGTTGAAGTCCTGCGCCAGGCGCACCATCGCGTCGTAGACGGATCTGTCTCCGTGGGGGTGGTATTTGCCCAGCACGTCGCCCACGATACGGGCGCTCTTGCGGAAGGGCTTGTCGGGCGTCATGCCCAGCTCGTTCATGGCGTACAGGATGCGCCGGTGCACGGGCTTGAGGCCGTCGCGCACATCCGGCAGGGCGCGGTTGATGATGACCGCCATCGCATAGCTGATGAACGATTTTTTCATCTCGTGCTCAAGGTCGATGGGGATGAGCTTGTCGTTGATGGTGGAAGCCATGAGGGTGGATCACTCCTTACTGCTGATGGAAAAAGAGGAAGCGTCAGATATCCAGGTCCGTGACCAGCTTGGCGTTTTCCTCGATAAACTCCTTGCGGGGCTCCACCTTGTCGCCCATCAGGAGGCTCATGATCTCGTCGGCGGCCATGGCGTCCTCCACGGACACCTGCATCATGGTGCGGGTTTCGGGGTTCATGGTGGTCTGCCAGAGCTGCTCGCTGCTCATCTCGCCCAGGCCCTTGTAGCGCTGGATCTCCGGCTTGGGGTCGCGGCCGATTTCCTGCAGCAGCTTTTCCAGCTCGTTGTCGTCGTAGACGTAGTATTCCTTCTTGGCCTTGGTCACCTTGTAGAGCGGCGGCATGGCGATGTATACATAGCCCTTTTCGATGAGGGGCCGCATGTAGCGGTAGAAGAAGGTCAGCATCAGAATGCGGATGTGCGCGCCGTCCACGTCCGCGTCCGTCATGCACACGATACGGTGGTAGCGCAGCTTTTCGATGTTGAACTCATCCCCGTAGCCGCAGCCGAAGGCGGTGATCATGGCCTTGATCTCGTTGTTGGACAGCGCTCGGTCGATGCGCACCTTCTCCACGTTGAGGATCTTGCCGCGAAGGGGCAAGATGGCCTGGAAGAAGCGGTCGCGGCCCGTCTTGGCGCTGCCGCCGGCGCTGTCGCCCTCCACCAGGAAGATTTCGCACTTTTCCGGGTCGCGCTCGGTGCAGTCGGCCAGCTTGCCCGGCAGGCTCGCGCTTTCCAGCACGGTCTTGCGGCGGGTCAGCTCGCGCGCCTTGCGCGCAGCCTCGCGGGCGCGCGCCGCGCCCACGCAGCGGTCCAGAATGATGCGCGCAATGGCCGGGTTTTCGCCCAGAAACGTGGAAAGCCGGTCGTACACCAGCCCGTCCACGATGCCGCGCACCTCGCTGTTGCCCAGCTTGGACTTGGTTTGGCCCTCAAACTGCGGCTCCACGAGCTTGACGCTGATGACGGCGGCCAGGCTTTCGCGCACGTCCTCGCTCTTGAGGTTGGCGTCGGAGGCCTTGAGAAAGCCGAACTGGCGGCCGTACTCATTGATGCTGCGGGTGAGCGCGGAGGAAAAGCCGGTCAGATGCGTACCGCCCTCCGGGGTGTGGATGTTGTTGGCGAAGGTGTAGATGTTCTCCTGATAGGTGTCGTTGTACTGGAGCGCAACCTCCACCGTGGTCCCCTTGATGACGCCCTCCATGTAGATGGGGTCGGGGAAGAGGACTTCTTTGTTCTTGTTGAGGTAGCGCACGAACTCGATGATGCCGCCCTCGTAGTGGTACACCCGCTCGATGGCGGGCTCCACGCGCTCGTCGGTCAAAGTGATGCGCACGCCCTTGTTGAGGAAGGCCATTTCGCGCAGGCGGGCCTTGAGGATGTTAAACTGGAAATCGCCCGTCTCAAACACGCCGTCGGGGTTATCCTCGCCGCGGGCGTCGGGCCAGAACTGCACGGTGGTGCCGGTGCGGTCGGTCGTGCCGATCACCTTGAGGTCATAGAGCACCTTGCCGCGCGCGTATTCCTGCTGGTAGACGTTGCCATCCTGATAGACGGTCACTTTCATGCGGCGGCTGAGCGCGTTGACCACGCTGGCGCCCACGCCGTGCAGGCCGCCGGACACCTTGTAGCCCTCGCCGCCGAACTTGCCGCCCGCGTGCAGCACCGTCAGGCACACCTCCACCGCGGGGCGGCCCAGCTTGGGATGGATGCCCACGGGGAAGCCGCGGCCGTTGTCGCGCACTTCGCAACTGCCGTCCTTGTGCAAAAAAACGTTGATATCGGTGCAGTAGCCGGCCAGCGCCTCGTCGATGGCGTTGTCCACGATTTCATACACGCAGTGATGCAGGCCGCGAAAATCCGTGGAGCCGATGTACATGCCGGGACGCTTGCGCACGGCCTCCAGCCCTTCGAGCACCTGGATCTGCGTTTCGTCATACGCGTTTTTATCCACGGCGGTCGCGCTGGTCGCGGAGGCGTGCGGCTCGGTCTGATCGTTGGGCAGATCGGTATCGCCCGGCTGATTGTAGTTGATTTCCGGAGTCTGATCGGTCACCAAATTCCACTCCCTTTGGCGCGTGCCGCGCCGGATGCTTCCGCCAAGGCGGGCATGGAAAACCGCCTCGCGCCCGCGCAGAGCATGAGGCGGTATCCGTACCCCTATTATACCATTTTTTTTGCCGTATGAAAAGGGGCCGCTTCCTTAATATATAAAAGAAAAGGCGCTTCCCCTCCCTTATGGGACAAGAAGCGCGGAAAAGTTTACTTTTTCTTCGTGTTTTTGCGCAGGCTGGACAGGGTCTTGCTGCCGGCCATACCGTCGGCGTGCAGCCCCTTCTGGTACTGGTACTTCTTGACCGCCTCATAGGTCAGATCGCCGTACACGCCGTCGATGGCGCCCTTGTAGCAGCCGACCTTCTTGAGCATCTGCTGGAGGGACTTTACCTTGCTGCCCTCGCAGCCGTAGTAGAGGGTGTTGGGATTGTTGGGCTTCGAGGTATCGATGCGTTCGCGGTCGCGGGTGCCGTTAATGGCGCTGGTGCCCTCGTAAAGCGCGGTGAGGGTGCGGTTGCCGGGCTTGCCATCCACCGTGATGCCGATGGCCTCCTGAAACTTACGCACGGCGCGCCGCGTTTCAGGACCGAACTTGCCGTCCACCTTGCCCTTGTAGTACCCCTTGCTCTTAAGCTTGGACTGCATATCGCGCACATCCTGGCTTTCCTCGCCATAGGGGATGGTGTTATAGGCCAGCGCGGTCGCCACCACCGACAGGCAAAGGATCAGCGCCATCAGAAATGCAGCAAAACGCACAAAGGACATTCTCATACCCCTTCCTCCTTTCCTTTGTTTTCAGTATACCGCAAGTGGAACGTCTTGCCAAGAGGAAAAAGAAGCGGAGGAAAAACCTTTGTGATATCTTTACAAAGCCTGGCGTGTTTTGATATAATCACATGAGATGTGCGCCTGTAGCTCAGCAGGATAGAGCGGCCGCCTCCTAAGCGGCAGGCCGTGGGTTCGAATCCCGCCAGGCGCGCCAGGCGCCGCAGAAATATGCGGCGCTTTTTTTCATGTTTGCCAGGGGAGGGGCTGGACGCAAACCCCTTGACGCATATGGGGCGGAGTGCTATAATACCCCGTGAATCGGCCCAATTGGGCGTGGAATGATGGAAGCGAAGGAAGTGGATAGCAGGATGATCATGCGTGCAAGAAATGTGCTGTGCCTTGTCATGGCGCTGATGATGGCCGTTTCCGTCTGCCTGGCGGAGGAGACGCCCAGCTTGAAGGATGACTTTTATGCGGTGGTGAACGCCGAATGGCTGGAGCAGACGGAAATTCCCTCGGACGCTCCGGAAGTGAGCGTCTTTTCCGAACTGGGGGACCAGGTCCAGGAGGTGCTCAAGGCGGACTTCCAGGCCATGCTCGACGGCGAGAAGGCTGTGCCGGAAGAACTGACAGACTTCATCGAGCTCTACCGGCTGGCGGCGGACTATGAAACCCGCAATGCCTTGGGCGCGGAGCCGCTCAAGCCGTACCTTGAGAGGATCGAAGCGCTGGACGGTATGGACGCGCTGCGGGAAAACCTGGCAGACCTGATGATGGCGGGCATGCCTCTGCCCTTTGGCGTGACAGTGATGGCGGATATGGCCGATGCCTCCGTCAACGCGCTGTATATGGGGCCCTGCGCGCTCTTCCTGTCGGTTAAGGACTATTATCTAGATGATGCCACCCGTACCACGCTGCAGGGCGTTTACGGCCAGATGTCCAAGAACCTGCTGGTGATGGCGGGCAAGACCGAGGAGGAGGCCGAGGAGATCGTATCCCAGGCGCTGGCCTTTGACGAGAGTCTCGCGGCCTACAGCCGTACCGCCGAGGAGAGCAGCGACGCCACCGTCAGCTACAACCCGCAGCCTCTTGCGCAGCTGGACGAGCAGGTGGAGAACTTTGACCTGACCGCCCTGCTGGGAGACCTGATGAAAGAGGCTCCCGAAACCGTCATCGTGACCAACCCCGCCTATTTTGAGGCCCTGGATGAACTGGTCAGCGACGAGACCTTCCCCCAGATGAAGAGCTGGATGCTGGTGGCGATGGTCAACGCCGTCGCCCCCTACCTCAGCGATGACTTCCGCGTGCAGGCCGCCGCCTTCAGCCTCGCGCTCAGCGGCGCCGCTGAGCCGACCGGCGCGGAGGAGGCCGCCTATAACGTGGCGATGGGCGTGTTTAGCGAGGTTGTGGGCATCTATTACGGCAAGACCTATTTCGGCGAGGAAGCGCGCCAGGACGTGCAGGCCATGGTGGAGCAGATAGTGGATGTCTACAGGCAGCGCCTGACCGAGAACGAGTGGCTTAGCGACGAGACCCGCGAGATGGCCATCCGCAAGCTGGACCACATGAGCATCCATGTGGGATACCCGGATGAGGCAAGGCCCATGTACGCGCTGCTCAAGACGGTGCCCGCCTCCGAGGGCGGCACGCTGGTAGATAACATGATGGCGTATACCCGTGCGTCGGCGGAGTATGTCCTCGGCCTCTGCGGACAGCCTGTGGACCGCAGCGAATGGCCCCTGAGCGCGAACACGGTCAATGCCATGTACACGCTCACCAACAACAGCATCAACTTCCCCGCCGCCATCCTTCAAGAGCCGTTCTACAGCCTGGAGCAGTCCGCTTCCGCCAACTACGGCGCCATTGGTGCGGTCATCGCGCATGAAATTTCCCACGCTTTCGATCCCAACGGCTCCAAGTTTGACGAAAACGGTTCGCTGGCCAACTGGTGGACCAAGGAGGACCTGGCGAAGTTTGAAGAGCTGTCCCAGGCGATGATCGAAGAATTTGACGGCCTGCCCTTTGCGGGTGGAACGGTCAACGGCACCCTGACCGTGACGGAAAATGTAGCCGATGCGGGCGGCCTGTCCTGCGCGCTGGAGGCGCTCAAGCAGACCGAGGACGAGCCAGACCTGGAGGCCTTCTTCACCAGCTGGGCCAGGGCGTGGCGCAACAAGGCCACCGAAGCCTATATGAATCTGAACCTGACCATGGACGTGCACGCGCCCTCCAAGCTGCGCGCCAATATCCAGCTGCAGAACATCGATGATTTCTTCACCACCTTTGGTATCGAGGAGGGCGACGGCATGTACCGCGCGCCCGAGGACCGCGTGTCCATCTGGTGATCCTGCCGCCCCGGCTGCGCAAAGCGGCCGGGGCTTTTGTATGCTTTGCTTCCAAAAGTAGAAAAAAAGTAGAACATGCTTCGCTATGCTGGTTTCACGGGCCGGGGGAAGGAAAACCCCGTCCGTGAGTTTTCCATAAGCGGGGGATGAAGATGCGTTTGAAACATGCCGTAACGTCACAGGAGCGTCGCCGGCGCGTGATCGCTGCTATAGGGCTGGCCGCTTTCGGACTGGCGATGGCGGCGGCGTGCCTTTTGGCGGGCAAGCCGATGCTGGATCTGCTGTCAAATCCGGAGCGCTTCCGCGCCTGGGTGGAGGAGCGGGGGCTGTGGGGCCGAGCGGCTTTCGTGGGCATGATGGCCGTGCAGATCATCGCAGCCATGATCCCCGGCGAGCCGCTGGAGATCGCCGCAGGGTATGCCTTTGGCACGGTCGAGGGCACGGCGCTTTGCCTGCTGGGCGCGCTGATTGGCGGTGCGGCGGTGTTCCTGGCGGTGCGCCGCTTCGGTCGCCGGGCGGTGGAGGCGTTCTTCCCCCCGGAGAAGATCGACGCCCTGCCGCTTCTTAGAAGCGGACGCAGGCTGGAGGGCTGGCTGTTCGTTGTGTTTTTGTTCCCCGGCACGCCCAAGGACCTGCTCACCTACTGCGCGGGCCTGACGCACATGCAGCTGGGCCGGTGGCTGGCCCTGTCCGTGGTGGGGCGCATCCCCTCGGTGATCACCTCCACGATCGGAGGCGACGCGCTGGGCGCAGGCAGCTACGGCTTTGCCGCGCTGGTGTTCGGGGTCACGCTCCTGCTTTGCGGGGCGGGCCTGTTGGTATACCGCCGCATGAACGGAAAGGAAGGAAAGAAGCATGCCCCGTCTGATGATCGTGGATGACGAGCCGGAAATCACCGCCATGCTCAAGCGCTATTTCACGCGCGAGGGCTATGAGACGGTCACGGCGCTCACCGGAGCGGAGGCGCTCAGGAAGCTCTGCTGTGCGCCGGATATGGTTCTGCTGGATGTGAACCTGCCGGATATGGACGGCTTTGCGGTATGTCGCGCTCTGCGGGAGCATCTGGACTGTCCCGTTCTGTTTTTGACCGCCCGCGTGGAGGATGCCGACAAGCTCAGCGGCTTTGCCAGCGGCGGGGATGACTACGTGCTCAAGCCCTTCTCCATTGATGAGCTGGGCGCGCGGGTGGCCGCGCATCTCCGGCGCGAAACCCGGCGCG
>OGYF01002623.1_pt1 | contig 13214 bp, 10 predicted proteins | sample 1576451 | NCBI WGS metagenome assembly OGYF01 (sample SAMEA3541505, study PRJEB24748) | human gut metagenome | biome: human gut; feature: human-associated habitat; material: faeces | place: China | collected 2012 | reverse complement strand
TGGAAAGAAGTTTTGAAGAATGCTTCTGCCTAGTTTTAATGTGAAGATACTTCCTTTACCATATTCGGACTGAACTTGAATATCTCCTCCTAACTTACGTGCCAGTGCTTTTGAGAAAGAAAGGCCAATTCCTGTCCCCCCAAGGTTTTGAAAATGCTGTTTTGTTTCTTGTATTCCTTGTATCAGTACTGTATTTATTCGTTTTTGCATTATTCTCTATAAAAAAGAAAACATATACATACCCTACCGCCAGAAAAAAATATAGTTTTGCAGTCTTATTTCCTGCTTATAAAGAAGATTCTGTTATATTACATTCTGTAAAGGATTTTTTAAAAAACGAATATCCCCGGGATCTATACGATGTCATTGTTATATCTGACCAAATGTCTGAAAAGACTAATAAAAAATTATTGAATCTCTCAGCTAAAGTAGTGGAAATTAAAAATGCCTCCAGCACTAAGACCAATGCTTTGAGAAAGGCCGTCGAATATATAGACAATGGAACGGTAAAATATGACGTAGTCGTTATTCTTGATGCTGATAACCTAACGGACAACGATTTCCTGGAAAAAATTAATGATGCATTTTATTCTGGTTGTTCCGCTGTCCAGACTCACAGAGTCGCCAAAAACAGAGACACAAATATTGCAGTTCTCGATGCCGTTAGTGAAGAAATAAATAATTCTATTTTCAGAAAAGGACATACACAGATCGGATTCTCTTCAGCATTGATCGGCTCCGGTATGGCTTTTGAATATGAACTGTTTAAAGATTGTATTATGTCTTCCAAACATATAGGGATAGATAAACAGCTGGAACAAATACTGTTACTACAAAATATATACATCGAATATTTAGAAGTCGTATATACGTATGATGAAAAGGTTGCTAATAAAAACAGTTTTTATGATCAACGCAGAAGATGGTTGTCCAATCAGTTCCATAATCTGTTTTACGGATTGAAAAATATACCATTAGCTATATTAAAAGGAAATTGGGATTATTGCAATAAACTATTCCAATGGATGATGCCGCCCCGAATCGTCCTATTGGGTCTTATAGTAATTATTGCAGTAATTATGACAGTAATAAATTGGCCTTTATCCATCAAATGGTGGGGGTTGTTTCTTTTGTTATGTATAACATTTAGCCTGGCAGTACCCGACTATTTGGTAGACAACCGCTTTAAAAAGGCATTAGTATCTCTACCTTTAGTCTTTATTCTTATGTGTTTAAATTTTTTTCGCTTGAAAGGAGCTAATAAAGAATTTATTCATACCCGACATTCTAACACATCAAATTCTTCAAATACTTAGTTATGAGAATTGCCATAGAAGCCCAACGGATATTCCGTCCCAACAAACATGGAATGGATTTTGTAGCTCTGGAAAGTATACGGGAACTACAACGGATAGATAAAAAAAATGAATACTTCATCTTTGTCAGTCCGGGAGAAGATCGCTGTTTATATGAATCAGACAATGTTCACATCATCGAGTTAAATTGTCCGACTTACCCGTTATGGGAACAAATAGCCTTGCCACGTGCCGTATCCAAAATAAAACCGGATTTATTGCATTGTACGAGTAATACAGCACCAATCAACAGTCCGGTACCATTGATCCTTACTTTGCACGATATTATTTTCCTCGAACCTCGGCAAAGCAACAATAAATCACTCTATCAAAATATGGGTTGGTATTACCGTAGGTTGGTAGTTCCACGAATACTCCCCACATGTCAGAAAATTATTACGGTGTCCCATTTCGAACGAAATCGGATCAAAGAAACATTGAGACTATCCGAAGACCAAATAGTAACGGTTTATAACGGTTATAGTCGTTATTTTTTTCCTCGGGAAGAAACAAAGGCTATTACACAAAAGTATATACAAGCCGATAAATTCTTATTTTTTCTGGGTAATACAGATCCCAAAAAAAATGTTCCCCGCACATTAAAAGCCTATGCTTTATACCGGAAACGTTCGAAAGATCCTCTTCCTTTATTAATAGCTGATATCAGGGACGACATCCTGACCACTCTTTTAAAGGAACTCAAAATTGAGGATATACGACCTTTCATTTTTAGTCCGGGATACATACCCAATACAGACTTACCTCATTTGTATAGCGGTTCTTTTGCTTTTTTATATACATCATTAAGAGAAAGTTTCGGCATCCCCCTATTGGAAGCAATGGCTTGTGGTACCCCTGTTGTTACCTCCAATACTTCTTCCATGCCGGAAATAGGTGGAACTGATGCATTACTCTCCGACCCTACAAATGAAGAAGACATAACTAATAAACTGCTTTTACTGGAAAACAATCCAATGATATACCGGCAGCAAGTCGATTACGGTCTTGAGCGGGCCAAATTATTTTCATGGGAGAATACGGCCCAGAATTTACTTTCAATTTACCAACATATTAAATCTCAAAAGATATGATAGAAGGGAAAAATTTCATATTTACAGGTTTGCAACCCTGGGATATCTCCATTGGCTCAAATGCTAAAGACATTGCACAGGAGGTAGCAAAGCAGAATAAAGTACTTTACATAAATACACCATTAGATAAAAAAACATGTAATAATCAGGATGATTCACCGGAATTTATTCAGCGGAAAAATGTTATTTTCGGAAAATCACCGGTATTAAGACAAATAAATCCAAATCTATGGATATTAGATTATCCTTTCACTGTCTGGCCCATCAGTTTTTTACCGGATGGGCCTATATTTGACTGGGTAAACAAGATAAACAATAAGCGCATGTATTCTTTTGTACAAAAGATATTGAAACAACTTCACTTCGATAAATACATTCTGTTTATCGACAATGACATCTATCGTAGTTTTTATGCCCGGGAAATGCTTCAACCGACCTACTCAATTTATTACAGGCGAGACAATTTGATATCAGCTTACTGGCAAAAGCATGCACCTAGATTAGAGCCTTTGCTGTGTAAAAAAAGTGATTTAGTTGTTGCTAATTCCATCCAGCTGGCAGAAGCCGTCTTGCCATACAATCCCAAAAGTTTTGATATCGGACAAGGGCTGAATTTAAGTCAGTATAATCATTGCACAGCTTATCCGATGCCCAAAGACTTGGAGTCAATACCATATCCCGTTGTAGGATATATCGGTTGGATCACAAGCCGTAGGCTAGACGCTGATCTTCTATACCAAATAGCACAAGAATGTTCGGATATTAATTATGTTTTGGTAGGAAAAGAAGATGATTTATTTAAGGGACATAAATTACATACTTTAAAGAATGTCTTCTTTTTAGGCGAAAAACAACAAACACAAGTGCCTGCTTATATTGCTCATTTTGACATATGTATAAACCCACAAAAAATAAATGAAATAACAATCGGTAATTACCCACGTAAAATTGATGAATACCTGGCATTAGGTAAACCAGTTATTGCGACACGAACAAAGACAATGAGTATTTTCGATCTGCATGTATGGAATTGTACTAATACAGATGAATACATAGCAGCAATAAGAGAAGCTCTTCAAACAAACAATCCGGAGAAAATACAGCAAAGAATTAAATTTGCACATACACATACCTGGAAAAACTCTGTTGACAAGATGTATTCATATATAAACTTATAAACAATTGAAATTTATGTTAGATAATCATCCCCAATTAAAATCGATCATTATAACCCTCATATCTCCGAAAAGAAACCCGCGCCCACGATTATGGATCAAATGGTTTGTTAATCCATTCGTTCACAAGCGAGGAAAAGGATCTGTTATACGAAGTCGCAGAAGTCGCATCGATGTATTCCCATGGAGGCGTTTTGATGTAGGAGCATATACTACTATAGAAGATTTTACAACGATCAATAACGGTGCAGGTGATGTAATACTGAAAGACGGAGTCAGAATCGGTATTGGTTCGGTTGTTCTGGGCCCTGTTACAATTAAATCCGGAGCAGGCCTAGGTCAACATGTTTTTATTTCCGGCTTTAATCATGGATATAAGGATGCCACACAAAACTCAAAATACCAGGCTTTAGACAAACGCGCTGTTGTAATAGAAGAAGATTCACATATCGGTGCAAACTCAGTTGTTCTGGCAGGAGTACACATAGGTAAAAGATGCCAGATTGGAGCAGGCAGTGTTGTAACAAAAGATATTCCTGATTATTCCATAGCCGTAGGTAATCCGGCAAAAGTGATAAAGCGATATGATTTTGAAAAAAAAGAATGGGTTTCAATCTCTAAGAATAAATAATATGGTTTCACTTATCACTATAAATTACAATGGATACAAAGATACATGCGAGTTGGTAAACAGCCTCCGTCAATTCGAAGACTATCCCTATGAGATTATTATCGTGGACAATGCCTCTCCTAACGGTGATGGTCCTTTGCTCAAGGCATCATTGTCTGGTGTAACAGTTATATGCAGCGACAAAAATCTAGGATTTTCAGGAGGAAATAATCTAGGATATAAATATGCAAAAGGAGAGCATATCCTATTTATAAATAACGACATGATAATTACCGGTCCTTTTCTAAAAACATTGGTTAATCGGTTACAAACCAATGAACATATCGGGCTTGTCTCTCCTAAAATAAAATACGAACACCATCCCGATATAATTCAATATGCCGGATACACTGCCATCAATTCAATACGTATCAGCAATCATCTTATTGGGGTTAACCAAAAAGACAGGGGACAATATGACCAGGCAACTCCTACCGCTTATGCTCATGGAGCCTGCATGCTTACTTCAAGAGCGATTATAGAAAAGGCAGGAATGATGACGAACATATACTTCCTTTTTTATGAGGAAATAGACTGGAGCATACAGTTAAAACGAGCCGGATATGAGATATGGTATGAACCGGAAGCCTATGTATTACACAAAGAAAGTATGACTATTAAACGGGGAACTCCACAACGTTTATATTATCTTACCCGTAGCCGAATCTTATTTACACGACGAAATTCGACTTTCTTCATAAAAATAGCAGCGATATTATACCAACTGTTCATTGTCATCCCTAAAAATATATTACTATACTCTGTTCATGGACAAAAAGACATGCTGAGATCTTTTATAAAGGGAAGTTATCATGGATTTAGAAATAAAATCGAATAAAATGAATAAACAAAAAGTCGCTCATATTGAAAGCCTACGCGGCATAGCGATTTTATTGGTCGTTATAGGACATGTTATCGGTTCAACCCCTGCGGGAGGAATGAAAATAGATTATCCTTCGTTCTGGAGATATTTATATATATGGATTGACTATATACAATTGCCCTTATTTACTGGAATAGCCGGTTGGGCATACGCCATCAAGCCTGCCATAAACAGTGAATTCAAAACATTCGTTTATAAAAAAGCCATTAGGTTACTCATTCCAATGGCTACGGTCGGAACATTATATTTCATCACTCAATACTTAACTCCCGGCACAAATATGAAAGGGAATTTATCCGATATTTGGAAAATCTATATTTTCCCATATACAATTTATTGGTACCTTCCTTCTCTTTTCCTCATTTTTATAATCATGTATATCATAGATAAATTCAAATTGTGCCAGTCAGTTAAAACATGGTTATTTCTGTTTGTAATCACATGGGGAATAAGCCTGATCATAAAAGCATTACCTTCAGACATTCCGAATCTCTTCAGTTATAAAGGAGCATTAGGTCAGTTACCTTATTTTATTACCGGAGTCGGTATACAAAGGTTCACCGGGCAACTGTATAAAAAGAAAGCAATTTATATTTATTTTATTCTCACATGTATAGGGCTTACTTTACTTCAATATAAATGGTTCTACGTATTAAACTTTGGAGTAGATATTTCTTTTTGGTATAAAGCATTATTACCTCTATGGACAGCTTCGACCCTTATGCTTTTGCTTCACATAAATCGCAGTAACCAATTCTTCACCTGGCTGGGAGGCTTTGCTTATACTATTTATCTGTTCCATGGCTTCGGCACATCCGGAGGAAGGATTATGGCAACTAAACTAGGCATAAATTCATCTTTGTTTATAGTCATAATGGCTACTATTATAGCATTATTCTTACCTATTGTGATAGAAAAAATTGCTAACAAATGGAGAGCAACAAAAATTCTTTTTCTAGGTAAAAAGTAGCATACAAAGCAAATAATATAATTTACGTACGAATGAAAAAGTTAGTAGTCATTTTTACTATTATGTTTATTGTATCTTCATGTTCAAAAGACGCAATAATACATTCCGATACAGCTATACACATAATAACTTCTGATTCAAGCAGTCAAATAGACATGAAATCCGATCAGACAAGAGAGATTCTTCCAGGTAGTACTATTTACCTGGTAGGAGATTTTTTAAACGTTCGATTCACGGGTTTAAAAGGAAGTGCCGAACATCCTATTCGCATAACCAACTATCCGGGGAAAAAGCTTGTGATCGGGAATCCTGATTGGGCAGGAGGTGCCTATTCCAGTGCCATACAATTATCCGAATGCCAACATATAATACTAGGTGGAGAAGACAACGCAACAGATTTCTTGATCGATGGTTCCACAACAGAGGCCCGATCTTCCTATTTTGGAGTCAACCTCAGACCCTTCACTGATAATGTGGAGGTTAAAAATATAACAGTCAGAAACGGTGGTACCGGTATTGTTGCCAAAACGGACCCCGAGAAAGATGATCCGAAAACATGGTATCCTGCAACCGTACTCGAAAACTTATCCATCCATAATGTAAATATAACCAATGTTTCGACCGAAGCAATGTACATAGGGCATACGGCCGTATGGTGGGGATGGGACGAAACTGGAAAAGGATACAATGCCGGAGCGAAACCAGATAACCCGAGCCATACTTATGTAATGCCCGTTAAATGGAAAAATGTAAAAATATATCAGAACCATATATTCGGTCCGGGATATGATGGAATACAGGCATCTGCAATAGAAGGATTGGAAATATACGGTAATGAAGTGGCCGGTTTCGGAACCCGAGCTATATGGGGACAAAATGCGGGTATAATTGTCGGCGGACGTACTACTGATACGAATGTCCACGATAACTATGTACATGACGGCACAGGAGAAATTCTTCAATTTCATGGATCCGGAAAAAATAACTCAACTCACATCATACACAACAACCTCTTCGTAAATTCTCAATCCAATGGAATGGGGATATATGGCTTAATTGATGCTGCGACCATTCATATTACCAACAATACCATTGTAGGATGCCAACTTTTTGCAATCCAGGTAAACGGTAAATATTATGAAACCTTGGCTAAACTAATGCTTTTGTCGAATGTTATCAAAAAGATCCGTCATCATTAAAATATATACGAATAATGAACAATGGGAAAGTAGAAGAATCGGATGATAAAGAGTTTGACTCAATAAAGAGTGCCCAAATAGACCCTCATAATCACTATCAACCCCTACCCGGCTCTCCCATCGAAAATGCAGGCTACAGACATACGTCTCAATAAGTTATTTATCTTTTGGTTTTCGGGATAGTATCTCTTTCAGGATTATAAACTCCTGAAAGCGGAAATAACGGGATAACACTAGAAAATAAAGGCTGCCGGATAACATTCCGATACCAAACTGTAACCAAACATTTTGGAAGATAAGAACGCTTCCATACATCACCGCTCCCATTGAAAAAGAGAGTAAGATAACCGGATACAATTCCTTAAACTGGATATACAGACTTATACCTATTAATTTGCGAGTATAATAGGTTATTATCACAATGTCAGCAAAAGAGTAGATGATTAATCCCGCACACATCACTTTTATACCGAATGGTATAGTCAGGAATAAGATAAGAAAAGCAACAGCCTTTTTTAGAATCTCCGCATATAAAAAGTAATCCGAACGCCCTTTGACGTTCAACATATTATGATTGATCTTCATTACCGGATCCCACATATAGGCAATACATAAGATTTGCAATAATGGTACAGCCGGCAACCATTTATCCGTCAGCAACAAACGCACCAAAGGTTCCGCCAATGCACAAAGACCTATCATCACAGGAAAAATAAAAAAACAAGCCATCCGCATATACTTCAGAAACATTCCATATAACTGTTCATGATCATCCTGCAACCGGCATTGGATCGGATAAATCGCACGTACTATCACATTGGTGAGATTCGTCGACGGAAATTGGGCAAGTGTAAAAGCACGATTATAAAATCCCAACTCTCCGGCAGAAAACTTTAAACCGATGATCATTGTATACAAATTAGTATAAATCGTATGTAATAATGAAGACAGCAGAAGTTTGGAACCAAACGAAAATAACTGCTTAAAAGATTTGACCGAAAAACGGAAAGAAGGCATCCAACCGGAAAAAAACCAGACAAAAAGAACACGAAGCAAATTATTCAAAAGAGATTGCCAGACAAGTGCCCAAGCTCCAAAACTTTTACAAGCCATGATAACCCCAACAACTCCACTGATCACAACAGCAGTCAATGACGCCATTGCCAATCTTTTAAAATCAAGTGCAATGGTTAGTTTAGCCTGTTGAACAATTCCAAATGAATTAATAATAAGGATTATACCAAATATCTTTGTAATGCTCTCCAGTTCTTCTTCATGATAAAAGCCAGCAATCGCAGGAGAAAAAAGATATAACAATAAATACAAAAAAACAGATATAACAATATTAAAGAAAAATACGGTACTATAATCAACATCCGCTTTATCTTTCTTCTGGATCAAGGCATTGGCAAAGCCACTATCAATGAATGTTTGGGCTATCGCCATGAATATACTCAGCATCGCTATTAAACCATAATCAGAGGGCAATAACAATCTGGCAATTATAAGACTTAGTAGAAATTGTATGCCTTGAACGGAAAAGCGCTCTACTGCACTCCAAAACACACTTTGGGTTGCTTGTTGTTTAATAGACATTTGTATATATGATCAATATTAATTATGATTTTGCTCAATAAATCTCTCCCACCATAAAGCCAACGTATACAAATTGAAATATTGAATAGCTTTACTTTGCTTATACCAGAACCAATTTCCGTTTTCATTGACGTCCTGGTCGTATTGCTTTATAAAACGATCTACTGCATCCCGTTTCAGAAAATCACGGGTTACAGACGAAGCCATTATGAAGTCCGCAATCCGTGCCCTTTGCTTATCATTTTTAAAGAAGAGTGGCATCGGTGCGAAGCCTCCCTGTTTCTTTTTTGATGTGATAACTTCCGGCAGCATTTGTTTATAATGATATTTCAATAAATATTTAGCCGTAGCATGTCCCTTCGCTATATCAATAACATTTCTCCCTTTACATTTATAATATACCGGCAATTGTTGCAGGAAATTATAAATATCTGAATCCATATAAGGAAAAGCCATCGAATTATCAAACATATCAGCCATCCTGGATGCTTTGAACAAAATCACCTGATTAATGATTTTTTCTACATCCGTTTTATAAGCATGCTGAAGATATAAATGTTCAAAACTCCGCAAATCGGATGTCATTCTTTCCCCGGAACGGATCAAAGAACGATCCTGTAACATCGTTTTCAAACGGAAATCCGGGAAACCGAACAAATCTCCTTTCAGAATACTCAGGATTTTATCCAGATGAAAACGGATCCTATATAAACTATTATTTTTATCAAATCCCGGTTGACTTAACAAACGGTATATTAAACCGAATACAGGAGCAACCTTATATTTCGATATCAAATAATGTAATGCTATTTCACGCCCGGATGTTCCAAAATACTGATCGCTACCATCTCCACCCAAAATAACATCCGGCTTGTTATGTCCTATAAGCTTCATTACGGTATAATTGACCATCAATCCCCCTTCTACAAAAGGATCACCTAGAAAATCCACAATATCAGGTAGTGCTGTTATTTCACTTCCGTCAATTTCATATTCCGTATGGATCGTACCGAAGGTTTCTGACATACATCTGGCAAGTGGTAATTCAGTCCAGGTATCTCCCTTGAAACCAATAGAATAAGAATGAATATATCCTGAATATATTTTACGTAAAGCAACCAGATTACACCCGGAATCATAACCTCCACTTAATAAAATACCTATAGTCGAGTTTTTTCCAATTCTTTTTTTTATCGCTTCAATATGTAAAGTTCCATATTGCTCAGCTAATTCGTCCAAACTTTTATCATTTTGAACAGGAAGTATATAATCAGTCGGATATAGCTGTCTGGTTATAGATTGTCCATTCCGGTATACCAACATTTCTCCGGCACCCAGTTTGTTGACCCCTTTTAAGGAAGAAGAAGGAGTCGATATATATCCGATAGAAAGAAAATCTGCTAACGCCTGACAGTCCGGTTCAGTAATAAACCCATCTGTCTTTTGCAGTAAGGCCAAAGAAGATGCAAAAAAGAAATTATTATAATAAACCGGTTTATTTGTACCGTGATGATCACGAACGATTATTATCTGTTCAGAATCAAACACTATAAAAGTAAAAGAACCGTCTAAATAAGAAAAGCCACTATCCCCCGATCGTTCATACATTTCTGCAATTATAGCTGCATCAGACAGATTTTCCACATTCATCTCTGATTTTCTATTATACAAGACTCCCCAGAAATAGACTTTAGTCCTATCATTTACACATACAGATGATACTTGATCATAAGTAATCTGATCGCCTCTATTCCATGCTAACTTATCAGGAAAAGGCTTATCATTCTTAAACTTTCCAATAAACATCATTCTCTTATTTTTTATTATCTAGGCCATGAGAAGTATGAATAAATTTCTTATTAGCACCTTTCAGGCGAAAAAGATTACAGAACATCAATAAAAAAGAATACGGCAATTCAAACAAAGCAATAATCAATCGTTTATTAAGTAGCGAAGATGGAATAGCCAGCAATAAAGCCAGAATCAGAAAGAAAAACAATATCCACCATTTAATGGACAGCCCTCCGGCTATAAACGCTAAGCATAGAGAGATAACGAAAGTCATACCCAAAAGAAGTATCCGGGGAATACTCATCTGCTGAAAAACCTTATCACAGAAATCCCAGTTACCTTTTAATAAAGCGGCCGGTACATCTCCTATAAATCTTCCTAAATAATGAATTTGTGCGGAAAGCCATCGACGTCGTTGGTTTGAAAAGTTTGCATGGCTTTGAACCTTTTCATCTAAAACGTCAACATCCGAGAGGTAATAAATTCTTTTGCCCTCCTTTATCAGAGATAGTTCTAAAGCACGGTCAAAACCGCCAACAGCATCTATAGACAACATTATTTTTTTAAATAAAGTATAGTCAAAAGCCATGCCCGAGCCTATCAACGCAGCCGATAAACCGACATTAGCATGCCCTAATCTAAAGATACTATTATTAATCTCTTCGCTGACAGCATCCAGAATAGATAAGTTTGTGTTCAGGTTCTTGGCCATTCGATGTGCCTGAACAATCTGAACCTTGGGTTCTGAGAATGCATCATTGATTTTCTGCAAAAAGTCAGGATATATTATATTGTCTGCATCTAATACAATGGCAGTATCATAATCATCACCGAGTTGTTCCATTGCATAATTTAAGGCTTTAGCCTTTGTACTATTCTGAAAATAGACTTTTATCAACCTGATAGGTAACTTTGACAAAACTTCATTTGTTTCATCCTTCATTCGATCTGAAATAGCTACAACTTCATATTTATCAGCAGGATAATCCTGATTCATACAAGATTGTATGCACTCCATAATCACCAGATCCTCTTTATAGGCAGGTATTAATATTGCTATTCGCTTTATTTTATCCATATTCTTTTTGAGTAAGTTTCTCTGTTTATTACGGGAAAACAAACTAAAAAACAACAAATAGATAATATTGATAGCAAAACAGACAAATAAGATTTTCTCTCCCCAGTACAGTAATATCATATTTAATAATTTTACAAAAACATAAATGCTACAAAAATAATAAAAACACTACAACAAAAAGCAAAAAGTGCTTATTTTTCAACAAGAGTTTAAAATAAATTGTTCTTCCAAGTTATTATTACAAAACTTTACTACATTTGCAAATATTAAAATTCACATTCTATATTATGGAATATTTTCATCTTATACTTATATGGCTATTTTGGATCGGTATCTTTATAGTCTTCTATACCTATCTGGGATACGGTATATTATTATATGTATTAGTAAAAGTAAAAGAACTCTTCAAAAAACCCATAAGCATAGGATTGCCTGAGCCTCTTCCTGAAGTTACCCTCTTCATTGCGGCATACAATGAAGAAGATATCGTTGCTTCCAAGATGGAGAACAGTCATGCCCTCGCCTATCCGACCGATAAACTGAAAATCGTTTGGGTTACAGACGGGTCGAACGACCGTACGAATGAACTCCTGAAACAATATCCGGAAGTAACCGTGCTTTTCCAACCGCAACGCAAAGGGAAAACAGCCGCCCTGAACCGAGGTATACAATATATAACAACGCCCTACGTCATCTTTACGGATGCAAATACCATGCTTAATAAAGAAGCCGTGCATGAAATTATCCGCCAATTCTCCAATCCGGAGGTCGGCTGCGTTGCCGGAGAAAAAAGAGTGGAAACAAACACTGCCCAGGGAGCTACGGCGGGAGAAGGTATTTACTGGAAATACGAATCAGCCCTGAAAGCATTAGACTACCGATTGTATTCGGCAGTCGGAGCAGCAGGAGAGTTATTTGCCGTACGGACGGAGTTATTCGAACAAATGCCGTCAGACACCCTGCTTGACGACTTCATTCTTTCATTACGTATTGCGCAAAAAGGATATAAAATAGCCTATTGTAAAGAAGCCTACGCTACCGAAACCGCTTCCCTCAATATGAAAGAAGAAGAAAAACGCAAAATACGCATTGCTGCCGGAGGACTGCAATCGGTCTGGCGTCTGCGAAACCTGTTCAACATCTTCCGTTATGGTATGCTTAGTTTTCAATTTGTGAGCCATCGTGTCTTACGATGGACCATTACGCCGGTCATGTTATTTCTTTTAATGCCATTAAATATAATATTAGCCTGTTATGGAGGGTTTACTTATATATTTTTACTACTTTTACAAGTTGCATTCTATATAATGGCTTATGCCGGTTATATGATGGAACAGAAAAATGTTCGAAACAAGTTGTTTTTTATCCCCTACTACTTCTCTTTCATGAATATAAATGTGATAAGA
>OGYF01002622.1_pt1 | contig 13214 bp, 9 predicted proteins | sample 1576451 | NCBI WGS metagenome assembly OGYF01 (sample SAMEA3541505, study PRJEB24748) | human gut metagenome | biome: human gut; feature: human-associated habitat; material: faeces | place: China | collected 2012 | reverse complement strand
TTGTACTGATGCCCTGCCATGAAGCCCTCCCATACGGAACCCTCTGCCAGCTCACCGTCACCCATTACGGTGTAAACACGGTAATCTCTGTTATCTTTTTTGCCTGCAAGAGCCATACCTACACATACCGGAAGTCCATGTCCCAGAGAACCGGAGTTCATCTCGATTCCAGGAAGCTTATTGTTCGGGTGTCCGATATATTTGGAGCCAAATTTTGAAAAATGTGCTTTAATATCTTCCAGGTCCAGAAAGCCCTTTGCTGCAAGTACAGCGTAGTAAGCCTCTACAGAATGACCTTTGCTGAGTACGAAACGGTCACGATTCGGGTCATCCATGTTTTCCGGAGAAATGTTCATCTGGCAGAAATACAAGCGCTCTTTCAATAACTTCTTTTAGCTGTCCTGTCGTATCGATTTGTTCTCCTTGACGAAATGTCCTCATAATCTCTTTTGCAATCTGTTCTGCATAAGGCTCATCTGCATTCTCACGCAGCATACCTTCTATTTCATCTCTGGTTAATTCTCTTAACCGTTCTGCTGCAGAAATTCCCTTATCCGGATTCAAACGAAGATCCAAAGGCCCTTCTACTTTATAAGAAAAGCCTCGTTCCGGATTATCAATCTGCATGGAGGATACCCCAAGATCGGCTAATACAAAATCAAATAATCCATGTTCTTCCGCTACAAGATCAATGTTACGGAAATTCTGCTGTATGATTGTTAAAATGTCTTCCCCATACCCTGCTTTCCTTAAACGATCCGTTGTTTTTACAATTTCAATCGGATCTACATCTAATCCATAGATATGTCCTTCGCCTTGGAGACATTCTAACATCTCTCTTGTATGTCCTCCGTATCCAAGAGTACAGTCTAATCCTTTTTGTCCCGGCTGAATCTGTAAAAAATCCAAAATCTCCTGCACACAAATAGATATATGCATTCCCGCCGGAGTACTTCCTTTACGGATTACTTTCTCAATCGTATCTTTATACTTTTCCGGCTGTAATTCTTTATATTTCTCTTCAAACTTTCTTGGATGCGTTCCTTTATAACGCACTCGTCTTTTATGTGGTTTTTCTAATTCTTTATTTTCTTCCATAGGAACCCCCTGTCTAATTTTTATGTACTCTCGGAATCTCTTGTATTTCATCTTATGAGACATCCTTTTATTCTTATATCATGATAACACAGGTTGACAAACAGAAACAACAAAATCAGTCGATACATCCTTGTTTTTTCTTCATCCACACATAGGCAATCACACAAATCATTACAGAAAGAAGGGAACCTCCTACTGTAGCTAAGCCCATCGGAAAAAGGCTGGAAAATACTTTGGCTGTAATATACACTCCCGGTATTCTTACAAGAAGAATTGCTATAATGTTATGAATAAAGGAAAGCTCTGAATGTCCACAGGCACAAAAGTAACCACTGAAACTGAAATGGACACCTGCAAATATACAATCAAATATATAGCCCCTGATATACTGGGAACCAAGTAATATTACTCTTGTATTTTCTGTGAACAAACCAACAACCGGTCCGGCAATAAACTGTATGATAATTGATATTATTGTACCAAACCCTACCGTAATTATCACTGCATAATAAAGTATCCTCTGCGCTCTTTCCCTCTTACCTGCACCGATATTCTGCGCTCCAAGTGCAGATACAGTAGAAAGCATAGAGGATGGTACCAGAAAGAGGAAACTGATAATTTTTTCTACAATTCCTACCGCTGCAGCAGTATCAAGTCCCCGCCTGTTTGCAATAATAGTAATAATTATAAAAGCAATCTGGATAAATCCATCCTGCAGTGCGACAGGAATACCAATTTTTAATAATCGATTCATTGTTTTCCTGTCTATCTTAAAATCATTTTTAGAAAGAGAGATTCCTGTCTTTTTTTTCATAATAACTACAAGAGCAATCAGTACACTGATTGTCTGTGAGCAAGTCGTTCCTAATGCTGCTCCCGCTGCCCCCATATGCAGTCCGCCAATAAAAAGATAATCTAAAATAATATTTATAGCACAGGCTACTGCAATAAAGTACATCGGACTTTTAGAATCTCCTATTCCTCTAAAAATAGAACTGATAATATTATAGGCAGTAATAAAAGGAATTCCCAAAAAACAGATGGTAAGATAAATAACTGTTTCAGAAACTGCCTCCTGCGGTGTTGACATCATGCTGACAATAGGTCTGATAAAAAATAAAAGACCTGCCGCTCCTGCAATTGCCAGCATCATAAAAAGGGTAACTGTATTCCCGATATCTTTGGCTGCTTTTTTCTTATTGCCCGCCCCAATCGCCTGTCCGATATTAACCGTTGCTCCCATAGCAAGACCAACAATCATTACTGTAATCATATGCATTACCTGGCTGCCAATAGATACTGCCGTTATACTGAAAATATCTTCAAACTGTCCGATAATAAACAAGTCGGCCATACCGTAAAGCGTCTGTAAAAAATAAGATAGTAAATAGGGCAGAGAAAAATATAAAATACTCTTCAAAACACTGCCCGTCGTTAAATTCTTCTCCATTATAAATTTTCTCCCTTATTCTTTTTCCTGCGGAATCAAATTTACATCAAGCTGTTCAAACGGAATAGCAATATTGTTATTGTCAAATTCTTCTTTAATTTCTTCCAATACTCTCCAACGTGATTCCCAATAATCCTCTGTTTTTACCCAGTAACGAATCCCTATATCTATAGAACTTGCCTGAAATTCATTTACATAAATTTTAACCGGCTCATCTGTAATCCTTGCCGGTTCTTTTTCTATTAAAGTATTTAATACTTTTCTGACTTTTTTGATATCTTCACTATATTCAATACCGACATTCAGATCAACACGTCGTTTTTCCTGATAAGTTACATTCGTAATACTCGCATTTGACAAATTTCCATTTGGTATCATGATTGCTTTATTGTCTACACTCAAAAGCTTTGTATACATAATTCCAATTGCCTGTACAGTTCCTTCTTTTCCAGAGTTTCCCTCAATAATGTAATCCCCAACCTGAAATGGCTTTAATAATAACAAAATAACACCACCGGCAATATTCGACAGTGAACCCTGTAAAGAAAGGCCAAGAGCAAGACCGGCAGAACCAAGTAATGCCACAATAGATGAGGCTGCTACACCAATCTTTGTTACCGCCATAAAAATAACAAGTACTTTACCGCCAATCTTAATAAAAGAAAGCAGAAAGGTCTGCAGCGTTGTGTCCATAATCGAACGCTCAAAAATCTTATGTGCCATTTTTACCACATAAGATACAATTTTAAAACCGATAAATAAAATCAGCAGTGCCCCGATAATGTCACCACAAAAATCTGCCAGTTTCACTCCTGTTTTACCAAGATATTCATAGATAAGTGAGTGAGCAAAAGACTTCAATGAAGCTGCTTCTAACAACATAAAAAACCTCCTAAAAAAAGAAAAATGATATACCCCAGACATCGCTTTGAAGCGTGTGTTTAAAATGCGGAAAAGTATCTTAAACATAGCGGCTGTAAAGCAGATGGGATATATCATTTTTTTATTTTTCGTCTATATCAAATCTACAAATCCGAATTTATTTTGCTGTGATATATCCCTGTGCTGTTAATAATTCTGCACAAAGTACAGCTCCGCCGGCTGCGCCACGTACTGTATTATGAGATAATCCTACAAATTTATAATCAAACATTGTATCTTCTCTTAAACGTCCCATGGAGATTCCCATTCCATTTTCAAAATCAATGTCTAATTTAACCTGTGGGCGATTATCTTCTTCCATGTAACGAATAAACTGTTTTGGTGCACTTGGAAGATCCAGCTCCTGTGGAAGTCCCTTAAAGTTTTCCCAACGATCGATGATTTCTTCTTTTGTTGGTTTCTTTTCAAAGTTCACGAATACAGCAGCAGTATGTCCATCAAGTACAGGTACACGAATGCACTGTGTTGTAATTAATGGAGCGGCTGCCTTTTCAATCTTACCATCTACAACTTTACCAAATAATCTTAATGGTTCCTGCTCGGATTTTTCTTCTTCTCCTCCGATAAATGGGATGATATTCTCTACCATTTCCGGCCAGTCTTTGAATGTTTTTCCTGCTCCTGAAATTGCCTGATATGTTGTAACAACAAGCTCTTTCGGTCCGAATTCTTTCCATGCCGCCAAACACGGAGCGTAACTTTGGATCGAACAGTTCGGTTTTACTGCAATGAATCCTCTCGTTGTACCGAGACGTTTCTTCTGATCTTTGATCACTTCAAAATGTTCTGCATTGATCTCCGGTACTACCATCGGAACGTCCGGCGTCCAGCGATGCGCGCTGTTGTTTGATACGACCGGAGTCTCTGTTTTTGCATATGCCTCTTCGATCACTTTGATCTCTTCTTTGCTCATATCAACCGCGCTGAAAACAAAATCTACAGTCGAAGCTACATGCTCTACGTCATTTACGTTAAGAACAACAAGCTTTTTCACAGCCTCCGGCATCGGCGTATCCATTTTCCAGCGATCGCCTACCGCTTCCTCATATGTCTTTCCTGCAGAACGCGGGCTTGCCGCAACTGTTACAACTTCAAACCACGGATGATCCTCAAGCAGAGAGATAAATCTCTGACCTACCATTCCTGTCGCACCTAAAATACCTACTTTTAATTTCTGTTCCATCTTCTTTCTCCTTTTACTGTTATTTTTCCTGTTATCTTTCTTACTATAGCGCCATATCCACGTCAGCTTCCGCTTGCCTCTATAACCTCTATAGTATCTTCTATCTGTAAAAGCCTGACTCTGCGAAATTCTTTATAAAGCAGGCTGTTCTTTCAAATATTGCCGTTCTGCTCTGATCACCGCTTCCATTGCGTTTTTCCCCGGCGCGCCGATTGTGTTACGCATATCCACGCATGTTTTCATACTGATCGCCTCATATATATCTTCTTCAAAGACAGGAGAAATCGCCTTGAATTCTTCCAAAGACATATCGTCCAAAGCAATATTTTTCTCAATGCAATACAATACAAGTCTTCCAACGATACCATGGGCATCCCTGAACGGAACATTGTGATTTACGAGATAATCCGCAGCATCCGTCGCATTTGTGAAACCGTGCTTTGCACTTTCTTCCATGCGGGCATTGTTAAAACGCATTGTCTTTAACATTCCTGTAAATAATGCAAGACATCCTTTGGTCGTATCGATCGCATCAAATACAAGTTCTTTATCTTCCTGCATATCTTTATTATATGCAAGCGGAATCCCTTTCATCGTCGTCAAAAGTGAAGTGAGAGCTCCGTAAACGCGTCCTGTTTTTCCTCGTACAAGCTCTGCGATATCAGGATTTTTCTTTTGCGGCATAATACTGCTTCCCGTACTGTAAGCGTCGTCAATCTCAACAAATTTGTATTCATTTGTATTCCAGATGATCACTTCTTCCGAAAATCTGCTAAGGTGCATCATAATCGTTGACATGGCAGACAGAAGTTCAATCAGATAGTCTCTGTCCGACACCGAATCCATACTGTTTAAAGTCGGACCGTCAAATCCGAGAAGCAAAGCTGTATATTCTCTGTCCAACGGATATGTCGTTCCCGCCAAAGCTCCGCTTCCGAGAGGACAAAGGTTCATCCTTTTATAAATATCCCGCATCCTCTGATGGTCGCGCTTAAACATTTCAAAATAAGCTCCCATATGATGTGCCAGAGTAATCGGCTGCGCCTTTTGCAGATGTGTAAATCCCGGCATATATGTCTCTGTATTTTCTTCCATCAATTTCAAAAGAACTTCCATAAGTTCTCTTAACAAACTGTCAAGGTGTGTGATCTCATCTCGCGTATAAAGCTTCATATCCAAAGCGACCTGATCGTTTCTGCTTCGCCCTGTATGTAATTTTTTCCCCGCATCTCCGATCCTGTCGATCAGATTCGCTTCTACAAAGCTGTGGATATCTTCATATTCTTCTGTGATCTCAAGCGTTTTGTTCTCTACGTCTCTGCATATACTTTCAAGACCCTCTATGATCTGATCTTTCTCTTCTTTTGTCAGAATCCCCTGTTTTTCAAGCATCGTCACATGAGCAATGCTCCCTCTGATATCCTGTTTATAAAAACGCTTATCAAAAGAAATCGAAGCGTTAAAATTATAAACTAACTGATCTGTTTCTTTCGTAAAACGACCACCCCATAGTTGTGCCATTTCATCTCCTCTTTTCTGTTCTGCATTTTTCACCTAGTTTAACACATTAACGTGCGAAATGTCCATACTTTTTATAAAAACTGTTTTTCTCTATGCTCACGTTCTCTCATTGAAAACTCACATCCACAGTAATCCTGCCTGTAGAGCCCATATTCTTCGGATAATTCTACAGACCGTTTATATCCGTTCCGCTTTTTAAAATCCGAAACTAAATACTCTACGCCGTACTTTTTCCCGACTCGCACTCCGATCTCGTTCAACTTCTGCGAATTTTTCAGAGGGCTGATGCTCAGAGTCGTCGTAAAATAATCAAATCTGCCTTCCGCTGCCTGCTGCGCCGCCTCTTCAAGCCGAAGTTCATAGCATTTCATGCATCGTGCGCCGCCTTCTTTCAAATGCTCCATCCCTTTTGCCATTTCATAGAACTTCTCCTTATCATACTTTCCCGCAAGGAATGAGACCGGATATTGAAACCGCATATCTTTTATCAGTTTCTGCTGCTCTATGATCCGCTTTGTATACTCGCTCTCAGGATAAATATTCGGGTTATAATAAAGCACCGTGATCCTGAAATAGCGGGATAAATATTCCAGCACATAACTGCTGCACGGCGCACAACAGCTATGGATCAAAAGAGTCGGGACACGGCCTTCCTCTTCAAGACGTTTCAATATTTTATCTAATTCCTTTTGATAATTGATTTTCTGAACATTCATCTTAACTGTTCTCCTATATGCTGCGTTACCTTTTTGTTTATTCTACTTATAATAAGATATCATCTCTTTTTCCAAATTACAATGTCAATCCGTTTCATTTCCAAATCAGATCAAGTTCCGATATGTCGATATTCACACACTGCCGCCGGCTCTCATACATTAATCTTAGATACTTAAATAAGAACGGAAGTGACTCTGTGAGACCTTTACTGGAATTAAACAACATCAGTTATTCTTATCATACAATAGACGGAGAAACAAAAGCTTTATCCGATATTTCTTTTCAGCTTGCCCCCGGAGAATTTGCCGCCGTTGTCGGACCTTCCGGATGTGGGAAATCCACACTTCTTTCGTTAATCGCAGGACTTATAGAGGCAGAGAACGGAACAATCTTCCTAGACGGCGAACCATCGGAAAAATCTTTCAGAAAATCTGCCAAAATAGGCTATATGCTTCAGCATGATCACCTTTTTGAATGGAGGAGCATTTTAAAAAACGTCCTGCTCGGCGCTGAAATCAACAAAAGTGTATCCCAGGAAACGAAACAACGGGCAAAAGAACTTCTGCGTCAATACGGATTAAAGCGTTTTATTAACTCCCGCCCGTCTGAATTATCCGGTGGAATGCGGCAAAGAGCAGCTCTGATCCGCACTCTCATGCCGAATCCCGAACTGCTCCTTTTAGATGAACCTTTTTCCGCTCTCGATTATCAAACACGTCTTACCGTCAGCGATGATATCGGAAAAATCATCAAACATTCAGGAAAAACCGCGCTTCTTGTAACCCATGACCTTTCAGAGGCAATCAGCCTTGCCGATCGGATCATCATATTGACAAAACGCCCCGCACATATTGCCCGAATTGTTCCGATTGCATTTTCCATCGAAAACGATACCCCGCTAAACCGAAGAAATGCCCCGGAATTCAAACAATATTTTAACGAAATATGGAAGGAGCTAAATCAAGATGAATGATCAATCTAACGGACAAAAACTTTTTTTAACGCGCCTTCGCCGTCATAGGATCACAGTTTTGATCAGCCGTGTCCTTATTTTAACTGTGTTTCTTTTTTTATGGGAATTATGCGCTCGTTTTGAAATTATAGATTCCTTTATCTTCAGCAGTCCTTCAAAAATCACTCTTTGTTTTTTGGAAATGTTGAAAAACCGATCTCTTTTCCTTCATATCGGGATTACTTTATACGAAACATTTATCAGCTTCATACTCGTCATATTGCTCAGCATCCTTGCGGCAATCTTGCTTTGGTATAGTAAAAAGCTATCGGAAATACTGGAACCATACCTCGTTGTGCTAAACAGCCTTCCGAAATCCGCGCTTGCCCCTCTTCTGATCGTATGGCTCGGCGCAACTTCAAAAACAATTATTATTGCCGGAATGTCCGTCGCCATCTTCGGAAGTATCTTGAATCTGTATACCGCCTTTATCAATGTCGATCAGGAAAAGATCAAACTGATATATACACTGCACGGAAACCGCAGGCATGCGCTTACAAAAGTTGTACTGCCTTCCTCTGTTCCGGCAATCATAAGCAATATGAAAGTCAATATCGGACTTTGTCTTGTGGGAGTCATTATCGGAGAATTTCTCGCTGCCAAAAGCGGACTTGGATATCTGATCATCTATTCCAGTCAGGTATTTAAGATGGATTGGCTTCTCATGTCGATTATTTTGCTCTGTATTATGGCAATGGGATTGTATGCTCTGATCAATGTAGTGGAAAAACGAGTGTTGAAAAAGTATTAAATATGGCAATAGAAGACTGTCGCTTGAAACTTCAAACTCAAGCAGCAGTCTCTTTGCCGACTTAATTGATCTTTTATATTTAAGTAACAAGAGCATTATTTTTGATATTGTTAATAATCTTAACAAATTTTACCTGTTCTTCATATGTAAAAATCAAACTAAATTTATATGGTCTGTCAAACGGCGTTTTCATCAAATCAAGAACATTATTAATATACCCATTTTCTACGACATAATCTACAACTTGTTCAATAAAATGAAGTTGCTCTGTATTTGGTCTTTCTTCTAAAATAAATGTGGAAAACGCAGCATATGCAGCAGTCCGATCCATCTTTGCAATTTTACGAATCAACAAACCGAACGGTGTATCTTGATAATTCATCTCATAATCTTCTGCCGTCCCTAATTCTACAGTAAATATTCGCTCTAACTCGTTATAATCTTCCACAGAAATCGGTTCATTATGCAGGAGTTTATTAATCGCCGGCGTCGTTTTATGTGCTTCAACGTATTCGTTTACTTTTGCCCGGTAATCTTCAAAATCAGATGCAGACAGACTCGTCAATCTTCCTTCTTCTCTAAACACAACTATATCTTTAAAATTTGAATAATGAAGCTTTTCTTTCTTCGCGGGAATGTATTTCATAATTTCACGTAAAGATTTTCTTGTTTCTTCAAATTTCAAAACATCCTGAACATCCCAATAATGATCTGATACAAGTTCTTTCAATTCCGAAATTCTAACTTTTATATCCGGAATCGTAGCGCATTCTTTCAAAAGAATATTTGCATTACCAACAACATACCTTTTTAATCTTCCTAAATTTTTTCCTCCTGTCATAACTGACAACATCAGTCCATACATAAGCACATCAAAACTAATTGCCGCTTCGTCCTTCTCATCTGATACGACAAGTTTTGCAAGGTGATCTATAATTTCTTCTTTATGAATTTCCTCAAGGCATTCATACTGTTTTCGTTCTTTATATCTTTCTACATACCTTAGTTCTAAGCGCACTTCAACCCTTTCTGTTCCCATAGCTTTCACATCATCTACGACATGATCTATCAAATTCTCCCGAATATTCTGATACTTCACATCTACATAATTTGCATCCTGCAAACATTTGATCATCTGGACCATTCGGATAAATCTTGCCGCAACCGGAGCAACTACTTCCCCTGCTTCTCTTCCTTTTGGATGTTCGTCAAAAAATTGAAAATTCCTCATATAATCAAATACAACAAATTCTTTTTTATCCTCGCCTTCCCCAAAAAGGTTTTCACAAAGTCTTGTTCCTCGACCTAACATCTGCTCAAATTTAATCCGGCTATAAACTTTCTTGGCAAAAACAAGATTTGTAATTTCCGGCACATCTATCCCGGTTTCCAGCATATCTACAGTCACCGTAATAAACGGATAGTCATCCGCTTTTTTAAAATCCTTAAGATTTTGTCCTGCATATGGCTCATCACAAACCACCAACTTGCAAAAATTACCTTTATATTGCGGATATAATTCATTAAATCGATCAACAATAAATTTTGCATGCAATTTATTTTGTGCGAAAATAATTGTCTTCCCGACATGATTTCCATTTTTATGTCTAATGCCGTTATTCATCAAATCTGAAATCATTCTATCAACCGTATCGACATTAAAAATATATTTATTTATTCTCTCCGGCGGAATATGTTCAGGCACTCCTCCATCTTCGACAAACTCTGCTTCATATGCCTCCCTCTCTTCCTCGTCCAAATCCGCATATGTAATTCCATCATCTGAAATCTGTGTCGAAGTCTCAATTAAATAAAACGGAACTAACACATGATCTTTTTCCACCGCTTCCTCATACTCATATACATCCGTCGGTATATTATTTTTCATATCAAAAAATGTATAGGTAGACTGATGAATCGTATTCTTCGGCGTCGCAGTCAATCCCAGCAGGCAAGCGTCAAAATATTGAAAAATTGCTTTATATTTATTAAAAATACTTCTATGTGCTTCATCTATTACAATTAACGAAAAATGCCCCGGCGAAAAAAATCGCGATCCATCCGCATTTTTTATAGTATCAATCGCATGTAACATTGTCTGGTATGTTGAAAATATAATTTTTGCATTTCGCTCATCTTTATTTAGTAAAAGATTACACATTGTTGTATTCTCTATATATTTATAAAACGCATCCTTTGCCTGCTTCACCAATTCTTTGCGATCTGCCAAAAACAACACTTTTCCCATTAACTCACTGCGCGTCATCACATCTACTATCGATGCCGCTGTTCGTGTTTTCCCTGTACCCGTCGCCATTACAAGCAAACATTTTCGGATTCCCTTTTCATAATTTTCACAGCATTTTGTAACTGCTCTTAATTGATACCAGCGATCCGTAATTTGCTTATCAATCTGAATGCTGTTAACCGATTTCTTTATACATCGCCGCTCAATCATTGCATTGATATCTTTTTGCGGAAAGATGCCGCTCACAAGTCTGGGCGCACTGTTTGCATCATCCCAAAGATAAGTTTCAAAACCATTTGTATAAAATATAATCGGTCTTTTTCCCTGCATATTTTGGATACAGTCTGCATATAATTTCCCTTGATTCCGCCCTTTATCTCCGCTCTCGCTTGCCTTTTTTGCTTCTACTACAGCAATAATCTTTCCTGTATCTCCCCATATAACATAATCCACATATCCCCGTCCTGTTTGATTCGGCATTCCGACAACAGGATATTCAACTTCCACACAATTTCTCTTTTTATCCTGATCGAACACATATCCATTCGCCTCTAAATCTGCATCAATATATCTTTTTCTCGTCGTCCATTCTGACAGATCCGGTTCGTAAACATATTCCCGATTTTTTATATTACGGGCTTTTTGAACTTTCATCTCATTACGAAGTTCTTTATTCAAAGCTAAAAGACGTTCTATTTCTTTATCTTTTTCATTCACTATTTTATCAGCGTTTTTTTGAACGTCTTTAATAACCTGCCGATACTCTTCCTGTACCACATTCATATCCGTTGTCGCATCAGGAATCTTTTTCTCATCAAATACTCGTTCAACATAATCTCTTCCGTAACAATAATCAACCCATTCCACAAAATCAAATAATATGTTGAGAGAAAGAACTGCATTGTCTCGCGTCAGTCGTTTTGAAGTATGTACAGACTCATTTCCATTCCGAACAATGTGCTGAAGCCTTCTCCACAATGTAATATCCATCAAAGAAGGAAAGCCATTATTGTGAAGTAAAGACTGCAATCCTTCTCTATTTCCAATCGGTTCTAATGCAGAATCAATCGAATAAATCCATTTCACACACAATTCCAATGCTTTTCTTGAAGCTACCGCGCTCATCACCGGCGAAGATTCTAATATTCTTTCCGCATCAATACACGCTCCTGAAAACAATTCATATTCTTGTTTCTTCTCAAGAAATGCAAAATTCATTTCCATGATAAGCTCCTCCTCTCAAGCAAATTTTTAATATTTCCGCACTGCAACTTTTGATTGAGATTTCACCTGTTTTAAGAGATTTAATAACTGTTATATTTTGTTATTAAATTCTCTGTAAACCCTTGAAAACACTGGATTTGTCGCAGGTGAGCTTTCCCTTATTGTTTCCCTTGTGTTATATCGTCCCGCCAGTGTTTACAAACTCTGATAAGGGAAAATACAAGGGCAAGAAAATCATATAAAACAGTATAACACAAAATAAAAGTGACATGGTGAACTGATTGAAATGCTTCTGATTTTTGTAACAGATGATTTATTGATCGATAAGGAGATAAGATACGATGAGAACAATATTTGCAGAATATAATCCACAATGCAACAGTATTGATGTTTATACCAGTGCCGGCTATATGCTTCGCATTGACTGCTGGGAAGCTGAGAAGGACTTAAAAACCACGCCTGGATCAGACTGTGCATTAAATACACTTGCTATTGACGAACCACTGGAATATGCAAGATTATATCTTGATGGAAATTTACAGATGTGGGTTGATGCAGAAGATTCACTTGAACTTTAATATTTCCTGTTAAAAATTGAGTAGGAGGCGGTGACTAACCGCCGTCCTCTCAGTGGACAGCCCCCAATTGGTGAACTGTCCACTTTTTTAATAATATTCTCGTTCTTCCCACCATTCTTTCACTTAACATCGGATTCCAATATAAATCACATTCTCAGGCAGTAACAGTACAATAAGATTTATCGGATATTTCAACAGACGTTTATAACAATCCACTGTATATTTTTAAATCTTCATCCTTAAACACATTAAAGATTACCTTTTTTATTCTGCTGTCTTTGTTAAGATACTGCTTTACAGTGCTCGTTGCAATCTCGGCAGCTCGTTGCTGTGGAAAACGGAATACACCTGTAGACAAACAACAGAATGCAATAGATTCCACACCAGTATCCGCTGCAAGCTTTAGGCACTCTGTGTAGCAGCTTGCCAACAGGTCTTCATCTTCTTTTGTGACTTTCCATTGTATAATAGGTCCTACCGTATGAAGAAT
>OGYF01002616.1_pt1 | contig 13231 bp, 14 predicted proteins | sample 1576451 | NCBI WGS metagenome assembly OGYF01 (sample SAMEA3541505, study PRJEB24748) | human gut metagenome | biome: human gut; feature: human-associated habitat; material: faeces | place: China | collected 2012 | reverse complement strand
AACGTAGTTCTAAAAACGGAGGTGAAGATAATGGCAAAAAATTATTTGCTGAAATGCGGCAAACTGTTTGACGGAATCCATGATGAACTGTTTGAGGACATGGAGATTTTTGTTGAGGGCACGAAGATCGGGAAAGTGGGAAGGAATCTTCCTGTACCTGAGGGAACGGAAGAAGTTGACCTTACCGGATTAACGGTAACGCCGGGAATGATCGATGCTCATGTTCACGGGAATCTGATGCGCTGGCAGGAAATGGATACCATCCTGTATCAGTCGGAAGGATACAGCACGCTGGCTTTCTTACATACCGCGGAACGGAGCCTGGAGCGCGGATTTACGACGATCCGCTGCAACGGCATGGGGCCGCTGGGCTATGGCATTGTGGATGTAAAAAAGGTGATCGACCGGGGACTGTTTGACGCGGCCAGAATGATCGTAGGCGCTCATATGCTGGGCGGTCCCGGAATGCCGGGAGACATGAGCATGTATGCTTGTGAGAACCAGCCGGTTTCTGATATGATCCAGATCGATACCATCGGAAGCGGCGTGGATTTCTTTATCAACCAGGTAAGAAGAGAAGTAAAATATGGAACGGATTTCATCAAGATTTTCCTGTCGGGCAGCTTCTTAAGTCCGGACGGCGGCCCGGAGATCAGCTATCTTAACGGAGATGAACTGCGCGCTATCATCGAGACGGCTCACGACCTTGGAAAACCGGTAACGGCCCATGTATATCCGCCCAGAATGATGAAGAAATTGGCGGAGTTTGGCATCGACGGCATGGAGCACGGCGCCCTGATGGACGAAGAAACAGCCCGTCTCATTGAAGATAAAGGAATTTATCTGACGCCTACCTTCTCACCGTTCCAGGATGTGATCGAGGAAAATGACGAACTGGTCAACAAGAATACGGCAGACAGCCAGATGAAACTCCGCAAATTTGCGCCCCGCTTAAGAGAGAGCAGAAAGATCATCCGGGACAGCAACATCAAGCTTGGATTTGGCTCGGACTTCTGCGCTGTTCATCAGCCATATGAGAGCTGGTATGAGTACCGCAGCTGGATGCGGTCCGGTATGGGAGCGTTCCGTACCTTGAAAGCGGCTACGGCAGTAAATGCCAAGATCCTGGGAATCGACTCCTTTACTGGAACGATCGAAGAAGGAAAAGAAGCCGATATCGCCGGATGGCACAGGGATCTTCTGAATGACTGCGATGCGCTCAAAGAGTGTGATTTTGTTATGAAGGGCGGCAAGATCCATGAAACGGACGATAAAGTAGTGGATGACTTCTATGCTTAAGAATACTTCGCAGGAAGAACCGGGGATAGATAATTCCCCGGTTTTTCTTGTCAAGAAAACACGAACCATGATAGAATATAAAAATCAGCGGAAGAAGGGAGGAAGACAGGACAGTGAATGATCTGAGCAAGATCGGGTATACCATTAAAAGTATCCGAAAATCCAGGAAAATGACGCTGAAGCAGCTATCGGAGAAAACCGGGCTGTCTGTAAGCTACTTGAGCAATCTGGAGCGAAACACCTGCAGTCCCACCCTTTTAAATATCCAAAAGATCTGCGAAGTCTTTGGCAATTCTTTGGGAGATATGCTGGAGAGGAACGCGGAAGAGAAGATCATCATCCGCGGGCAGGACCGAAAGGTTACGGTGGATGAAAGCAGTAATATCAAGCTTGAGATTGTGGATTTTGGCGAAGGAGATACTTCTTTTATGTATATGACAGTGCGGCCGGACAGTACCGGACAGGGGTTGTTCTGGGAGCACGAATTTGACGAAGTTGGAACGATCGTGTCCGGGCAGATGATCATCGGCTTGGAAGAACGGGAGTTTGAATTAAAGGAAGGGGACACTATTTTTATCAAAGCTCATACCCGGCACTGTTATTATACGACTTCGAAGGAGGAGGCCTGCGTGTCCTTTTGGGCCCGTCACTGGAAATAGTGATGGACAATGAAAACACCAGGATTTGTGCATACCTGTCCTTGCAAACGACCAATAGGCGAGAGTATAATAAATAAACGTAAGGTAGAAGATCTTGGAGATAAGAAGAGTATTTTCAGGAATGTAAAATAAGGAGGCAGGAAAAATGGAATTGATCCAGATGATGCAGAATCGCAGAAGTGTAAGAAAATATACGGGAGAGCCGGTCGGTGAAGAGGCGTTAAAGAAAGTAGTCCAGGCCGGACTTCTGTCAGAATCGGGAAAAGGGCTGCGCCCTTGGGAATTTATCGTTGTACAGGATAAGGAGATGCTGCGGAAAATGGCAGACTGCAGAGCAGGAAGAGCAAAAATGCTGGACGGAGCGGATTGCGCGGTAGTCGTACTTGGAGACTCAGATAAGACCGACGTGTGGACGGAAGACTGCTCGGTAGCGATGGCCCATATGCACCTGATGGCAGACAGCCTGGGACTTGGGAGCTGCTGGCTGCAGGGACGTTTGAGAAAGGCGGAAGATGGAAGAGATACAGAAGAATTCTTAAGAGAACTTCTGGGATATCCGGAAAATTATAAGCTGGAAGCAGTGCTGGTACTTGGAATGCCGGCGGAACACGCGCCAGCCTATGACCTGGAAGCGCTCCCAATGGAGAAGGTTCATGGCGAGACCTTTGGCAAAGCGATGGAGTGGAAATAAATGTGAAACGCACAGATGGCGGATAACAGCTGTTATCCGCCATCTTCCATAATCTCATTTCATGTAGTTCTTTTAAATATCTAAATCATAAGCTGTTTTATATAAATAAAAGGTACATCCATTCTGATTAATGTGAGGGATTAAAGTTTTGTTACGTTGACTGCCTGAGGTCCCTTAGCTCCTTCAGTTACGTCGTACTCTACTTCCTGGCCTTCATCCAGAGACTTGAAGCCTTCCATGTTCAACCCTGAGTAGTGTACAAATACGTCGTTGCCGGCTTCATCGGAGATAAAGCCATAGCCTTTTTGGTTGTTGAACCATTTTACTGTACCCTTCATCGTGATACCTCCATAAAAATAAAATGTAAATAAATAAAGAAACTGTACTATCTGCCCAGATATTGGTAGATAATACGCTGTCACCTTAGCATATATTTATAAAAAAGTCAATGGATTCGACAATTGTTTTTAATATTCTCTACAATTGTAGAAAAAGGCATTTTAGGGTACAATGATAAGAAAAGAACACAGCAGGAGGACAACTATGGGAAATATTGCTCAGAAGATAGAGGAACTGGTAGGCCGCACTCCATTATTGGAGGTGCGCGGCATTGAAAAGGAAAAAGACTTAAAAGCAAAGCTTTTGGTAAAGCTGGAACTTTTTAATCCGGCAGGAAGCGTCAAAGACAGGACCGCGCTTTCTATGATCCAGGATGCGGAGGAGAACGGACTTCTTGGTCCAGGATCCGTCATCATCGAGCCGACAAGCGGAAATACGGGGATTGGTCTTGCTTCCATCGGGGCGTCCAGGGGTTACCGGGTGATCTTTACGATGCCGGAGACTATGAGTATCGAACGGCGGAAACTTTTAAAAGGATACGGGGCGGAAATCATTCTGACACCGGGAGCGAAAGGGATGAGCGGAGCCATTGAAGAGGCGGAGCGTCTGGCGGAAACCATCGAAGGAGGCGTTGTGCTGGGACAGTTTACAAACCCGGCAAATCCGGCGGTCCATTACCGTACCACCGGACCAGAGATCTGGGAGGATACGGATGGAAGGATAGATATATTCGTGGCAGGCGCCGGAACCGGCGGCACGATCACTGGAGCGGGGAAATATCTGAAAGAACAGAACCCAGATCTTCAGGTTGTTGCGGTAGAACCTGCCAAATCCCCGGTATTGTCCGGCGGCCAGCCCGGCCCTCACGGCCTTCAGGGAATTGGCGCGGGATTTGTTCCTGAAATCCTGGATACCGGGATTTATGACCAGATAGCTTTGGTAAAAGAAGAGGAAGCCTATGAAGCGGCCCGCCTGCTGGCAAGAAAAGAAGGAGTGCTGGTGGGCATCAGTTCTGGAGCCGCGCTTTCGGCAGGAATCCGTTTGGCGAAAGAAGAGGCAAATGTGGGGAAAACAATCGTAGTGCTGCTTCCTGATACGGGAGAGCGCTATCTGTCCACACCTTTGTTTAAAGAGGGGTAAACAAAAGAAAGGAAGAAGTTTATGATTACATTAACAGGAAAGAAGATCTCGGAAGGAATCGTGATCGGGAAACTGATTTTTTATAAGCGTGATATCAAAGAGATCCGGAGGATCTACGTAAAAGATGTGGAGAAGGAAGTACAGCGTTTTCAAAGAGCGAGACAGAAAGCGTCGGCAGAACTGAAGGAACTCTATGTAAGCTCCATTCAAGAAGTGGGGGAAGCGAACGCGGCGATCTTCGAGATGCAGCAAAAGATCCTGGAAGATGAAGAGTTTGCGGATAAAGTGATGAGTATTGTGGTAGAACAGAAGCTGAACGCGGAATACGCGGTACAGACCACGGCGGAAGAAATACTCAAAAACGCGGACAGTGATGAAAAAGACTATATCCAGGGGCATAGCGCGGATGTGAAAGACGTGGCCCTGCGGCTGCTGCAGATCCTTTCCAGGAGCTGGAAAGACCGGCTCCTGGCAGATGAGCCGTTTATCCTGGCGGCTTCCGAATTGTATCCAAGTGAGGCGGTACAGTTAGACAAATCCAAGATTTTAGGCTTTGTTACACGCTATGGAACGATCAATTCCCATACGGCGGTGATCGCCCGGACCATGAATATCCCCTCGGTGATCGGCCTTGGAGAAGCGCTAAAAAAAGATTATAACGGCAAGACGATCATTATTGATGGATTTGAAGGCAAAGTCTACATAGAACCGGATTACACTACATTGACGAAAATGCGCCAGCGGCAGAGCGAGAACCGGACGCAGACCCAGAATCTGGAACGGCTGAAGGGAAAGGAAAATGTTACCCAAAGCGGACAAAAGATCGATGTCTGCGCGAATATCGGAAGCAGGGAAGATATTGAAAGCGTGATCCGCAGTGACGCGGGAGGGGTGGGACTGTTTCGGAGCGAATTCCTCTATATGGAAAACGGGGGAAAGCTCCCTACGGAAGAACAGCAGTTCCAGGCCTATAAACTGGCGGCGGAATCCATGGGACGAAAGAAAGTTGTGATCCGGACCGCGGACTTGGGCGGAGATAAAACAGCAGCCAGTATCGATCTGAGCGGAGAAAAAAATCCGGCGATGGGCTGCAGGGGGATCCGGATTTCCCTGGAAAAAGAGGAAATGTTCATGACTCAATTGAGAGCTGTCTTGCGGGCAAGCCTGTATGGCAACGTGGCGATCATGTTTCCGATGATCACTTCTATTGAAGAGGTGCAGAAGGCAAAGCTTCTTCTCGGAAGAGCGGGAAAGGAACTAAAGGCAGAGAAAATTCCTTATAACGAAAAAATTGAGGTGGGAGTAATGATCGAGACCCCGGCGGCGGTCATGATCAGCGGCGAATTGGCAAGGGAAGCGGATTTTGTCAGCCTGGGGACTAACGACCTGACTCAGTTTACGTTAGGAATGGATCGGGAAAATGAGCGGATCGAAAATTATTTTAACCCCCATCATCCGGCTCTTTTGAAGATGCTCCGTATTGTGGCCAATAATGTCCATTTGGAGAATAAGAGGGTCAGTGTGTGCGGAGATATGGCCTCAGATCTGGATATGACAGAATTCTTCCTTCAGATTGGCATCGACGAGCTTTCTGTAGCGCCAAATCAGGTGCTGAGCCTGCGTAAGAAAATCAGAGAGATCCAATAAATATCGAAACAGACCCATTTACTTTACGGGTCTGTTTTGTTATTATAAAAATGTTATGTATCTAAAGATGAGATTTCTAAAGGAGGGAAACATGTTAGAAAAACTATTTAAACTGAAGGAGAACGGCACAGACGCTAAGACAGAAATCCTGGCCGGAATCACCACATTTATGACGATGGCTTATATTCTGGCGGTTAATCCAAGTATCTTAAGTGAGACGGGAATGGATCAGGGAGCTGTATTTACGGCTACGGCGGTAGCATCTCTGATCGGTACGCTGCTGATGGCTCTTTTTGCCAATTATCCGTTTGCGCTGGCTCCGGGTATGGGACTGAACGCTTACTTTGCCTATACGGTAGTGTTAGGAATGGGGTACAGTTGGCAGACAGCTCTTACCGCGGTATTTATCGAAGGAATTATCTTTATCGTGCTTTCGCTGACCAATGTGAGAGAGGCGATCTTTAACGCGATCCCTATGAATCTGAAGGCGGCGGTAAGCGTGGGTATCGGTCTTTTTATTGCTTTTATCGGTCTTCAGAACGCAAAGATCGTGATCGGAGGCTCTACGCTTCTGCAGCTCTTTTCCGTAGAAGATTATAATGCGCTGAACGGTGTGGAAGCCAGCTTCCAGGATGTGGGAATCACAGTACTTCTGGCTGTGATCGGTATTTTGATCACAGGAATCCTGGTGATCAAGAACATTAAGGGAAATATTCTGTGGGGAATCCTGATCACCTGGATTCTGGGGATCATCTGCCAGTTTGCCGGCCTGTACGTACCGAATCCGGAACTTGGATTCTACAGTCTGCTTCCAGATTTCAGCGGGGGACTGTCTATTCCAAGCTTAAGCCCGATCTTTGGCAAGATTGATTTCTCGGGAATCTTTTCTTTGGAATTCCTGGTGGTTATCTTTGCTTTCTTGTTCGTGGATATTTTTGATACACTTGGAACACTGATCGGTGTATCGACTAAGGCTGATATGCTGGATGAAAATGGGAAACTGCCCCGCATTAAAGGCGCGCTTTTGGCGGATGCGGTAGCTACAACGGCGGGAGCGGTCCTTGGTACTTCAACAGTCACTACATTTGTAGAGAGCGCTTCTGGCGTAACAGAAGGCGGAAGAACAGGACTGACTTCTATCACGACGGCGATCCTCTTTGGAGTGGCGCTGCTGTTCTCGCCTATTTTCCTGGCGATTCCTTCCTTTGCTACAGCTCCGGCTCTGGTGGTGGTTGGATTCTATATGCTGACCAATGTAGTAAATATTGATTTTAATGATGTGGCGGAAGCGATTCCATGCTATATCTGCATCATCGCTATGCCTTTCTTCTACAGCATTTCCGAAGGAATCGCGATGGGCGTGATCTCTTATGTAGTGCTGAACCTGGTAACAGGAAAGGCGAAAGGGCGGATCAGTATCTTGATGTACGTGCTGGCGGTACTGTTCGTGCTGAAGTATATTTTCCTGTAGGAAGAATGATATTGGGATAAAATATATCGCCATATTGCTATAATAAGGAACAACCGTGCCGCGTCTTGCGGACGGTTGTTCTTTTTCTTTGCGCAGTCATAACGCATTAAAAAAGGGGGATTCAAAGACTATCGCCTTTCTCCCGGCCGGATGGCAAGAAGATAGACCAGGACTGCCAATGGTACGCATACCAGGAGAGAGGGATAGAATAGTTTCAGGTCTAAATGTCCATAGAGGAGACCGCCGATGAAAGGCCCCAGGGTCATTCCCAGGTCCAGGCCGATATAATAGGTGCTGTTGGCCAGCCCCCGCCTGCCCTGCCCGGCCTGGAGAATGGCGGTGGACTGGCAGACGGAGGACATGATCCCATATCCGCCGGCCATAAAGAGAGCGGCAAAGAACATGGAAAGATTGTTTTTCATGAAAGCGAGAAACAGGATTCCGGCAAAGGCGCTGACGGAACTAAAGAGAAGAAAGAAGGGGAACGGCAGGCGGTCAAACAGGTCTTTCATACACAGGCGGAGAATGAGAAGGACCACGGCGTAAAGCGGGAAAAAGAGGCTGACGGAGACCGGAAGCTGGCGGGTCTGTGTGTAACTGACGAGAAAGGACTGGGTGGCGCAGTAGGGAATGGCGAACAGCATGATGATCGCCGCATAGGGGAGGACTTTAGGATCTGCCAGCTGTAATTTCCCAGACCTGCCAGGTTCTTTCACGCTTTGTTCAGGCTCGCCTTTATTCTGGATAAACTGGATGATCAAGAGAGTGGCCAGACAAAAAAGCAAAGCGGCGCCAAAAGAAAATCGATACCCCAGATGCTGATAGGAGACAACTCCGATGGCAGGGGCTATAGCCATGGCAAGGGCATTCATCATGCCATAGAAGCCCATGCCGGAGCCGATCTTGTCTTTGGGAAGCATATTGGACATCCAGGTGGACATACAGACAGAACAGCAGGCAAAGCCTACGCCGTTAATAAGCCGGGAAACTACAATGAGGCCGGGTTCTGACGCCGCCATATAGCCCAGGCAGGACAGAGCCATAAGTCCGGCGCCCAGAAAAGAGATCTTATATTTGCTGATCTTATCCGCCAGATTTCCTGCCAGAGGACGGCAGAAAAGAGCACATAGATTCATAAGGCCGCCGATCATTCCCATCAAGGCGGCAGAAGCGCCCACACTTTCTGAAAACCCTGTGATCAAAGGTGTTACCAGCATAGGGCTGGAGAAATAAAAGAAGCTGGCGGCAAGTATTAAGATTATATCCATAGTGTCGGTTTCCCCTTTCCCTGCATTAGATATAAGAATATCTGAGCATACACTATATTCTATTCCGGGGAAATAGGGAAGTCAAGGCTGGGGAAGGTCTGGTTTGTGTGAAAAAAGTTGTAAATATACCATAATTAGATTATAATTATGGTATATTAAATTCATAGGAGGAGATAGAAATGCCACAGATTATTCCAATCAAAGATTTAAAAAACACGGCGGAAATCTCTGAATTATGCCATAGTACAGACGAACCGGTCTATATTACAAAAAATGGATATGGGGATATGGTTATCATGAGTATTGAAAATTTTGAAGGTCTTATAAGAAGACTGCAGAGATACCAGGAGATAGAAATTTCGGAGAGACAGATCATAGAGGGGAAGGTAAAGGACGCAAAGAGCGCTCTTACGTTAATGGGGGAGAAGTATGGGATACAGTTTGGTGATCACGGAGCGGGCAGATGAACTCTTGGATGAAATTGTGTACTATTTATTATATCAGTTAAAAAATCAACAGGCAGCAGAGCATTTGTTGACAAACATTGATCGCGTGTATACCCGTTTGCAGGAAAATCCGTATCAGTTTCCGGAAAGCAGGGACAGATTTCTAAGGCAGATGAATTACAGGGAAGCTATACTGTCAGAAATGAAGTATGTGATCTTTTTTCGAATTGAAAATCGTACCGTTTATGTCGTCGGGATTTTTCATCAGTTAGAAGATTACCCCAGAAAAATGTAGATTGAACGAAAAAGTGAATCGCCAGTCTCGGCAGGCTGGCGATTCGTTTTTTCTTAAATCCGCATTCCCACACTATACCCGGAGAAGGATGTGTTCAGGATATCGCCTACGTGATCGCAGTCTCCGATAGGGATCACATCGTAGGCGAGACCGTCATAAGCGCTCTTTAAGGTTTCGTTGGGCCGGAATCCGGTAGCCAGGATGACGGTATCGCACTTCAGGAAGGTTTCTTTTCCATCGTTGTCCATTACATATACGCCTTCCTCCGTGATCTTAGTACACCTGGAATTTAAGTGGATCTTTACCCGGTCGATCTCCGGGATAGAATACAGGTCGTGATGGTCGCGGGAATACTCATGTGTCATGAAGAATTCTGTAAAGAAGACTTCATAGGGAAGTTCACTCTGCGCATCCTTCATCAGTTTGGACTCCATCTCCACCACATCGACGGAATACCCATGGGACTGAAGATAAATGGTTGTCTCGCAGCCTACCAGGCCGCCGCCTACCATGACAATCTGTTTTCCCAGTTTGTCCAGATTCTCATAGATATCGCCTGCGTGGATTACATTTGGGCCATCCGCGCCGGGAACTGGAGGGATGAACTTCTCGGCGCCTATGGCAAGAACGATGGCGTCCGGGGCTTCCAGAGAAAGAAGCTGGGGCGTTGCTTTTGTGTTCAGCAGCACCTTGATATTTGGCGCTTTGGAGACCCTACGGATCAAATAATCCCGGTATCTTCCCACGTCATCTTTGAATTCCACGTGGTCTGTGAAAGAAAGCCTTCCGCCTAATTTCTCAGACTGTTCATAGAGAATGACGTCATGGCCTTTTTCTGCTAGTGATTGAGCTGCCTGCATACCGGCCGGACCGCCTCCGACAACAGCCACCTTTTTCTTGACAAAAGGCGTGGTTTCCGGCAATGGTGTATGTAAAATACGGGTAGGATTGACGGTACAGACGCTGCAGCCAGTCTGAGGCTCTGAACTATAGCGCATGCAGCGCAGACACCGTATGCAGGGCCGGATCTCATCCGCACGTCCGGATCTTGCCTTTTCCGCCCACATGTTGTCTGCTACGAAGCTGCGGGCGGAGGCAACCAAATCACAGGTTCCGTTTTTAATAAATTCTTCCGCCATCTCCGGTTCATTGATGCCGCCTACCGTCTCGATGATCATGTTCAATTTTCCATGGACCGCTTTTGCCAGATAAGCATTGCAGCCATGTTCCATATAAGGCATGGGGAACAGGTATCCTTCACTCATATGGTTCCAGATTTTTCCTGCGGAACATTGGACGATATCGACTATGCCTTCAAACAATTTGAGAGTTTCCAGCACCTCTTCCTGTGTGATTCCTCCTGGCAGGCCTTCATTAGCGGTAAAACGCATCTGGATGATCATATCATCGCCCACTTTTTCACGAATCCGCTTCATTACCATGAGCGGGAAGCGGGCGCGGTTTTCTACGCTGCCGCCGTATTCATCGGTCCGTTTGTTTACCACCGGTGAGAAGAATTCGCTGAGCAGCCAGTTGTGGCCGGCATGTACGTTGACGATGTCAAAGCCGCCCCGTTTTCCGATCCAGGCCGCATTGGCGAAATAATCGGCTACCCGGTTCATTTCCTCTTCGTCCATCCCTTGTACTTCCACGCCATTTTCCAGAGTGGTGGTGCATGGCCCAAGGCATTTCCAGTCTCCGGCCGGAGGGCCGTAATGTCCGCCGTGGTTCAGTTCGATGGCGGCTTTTGCTCCGTAAGCGTGGATCAAATCCGTCATCATGTGCATAATGGTCAGTTGATGTTCATGGATGTCATCGCTGAAAAAGTCAAACCGTTCCCGGTTCCCGCCCAGATAGTAGCGGGGATCTACCCCAAGATGACCGGTATGCACGATGCCGGCGCCGCCTTTCGCCAGGCTGGCAAAATAATGGGCGGCAGTCTCGGTAAAAGAAGAAAAACCATTGGCGCCGGCACGGTACAGATTTGGTCCTCCGCTGTTGGGAGAAGATACGATCCGGTTTTTGATCTTTTGCCCCCGGATCGTGATGGGGCTGAAAAGATGTGGATAAGATTTCGTCTTTGAGTTCATAAATGAGCTCCTCCTTTCCTTGTTGGCACCATTATAAAAGCCTTGCAAAAAAGCCGGAAAGTACGCAGTTTATCATGTCTTAGTCAAAAAAAACTGACTAGCTCAAGATGATTTGCGTACTTGCCGGGCAAAAGAGAGGACTGTTATGATGGAAGCAAGTTGAAAGCTGACCGGGAAGTTTTAAGAACAGAGGAAAGACGAAAGGAGACGCCTTTACACATGGAGACAAAATTAAGTATTAAGAATATCATTATATTCATGGGAGCTTTTATTGCCTTTTCCATAGGTTCAGGATTTGCTTCCGGTCAGGAAGTGATGCAGTATTTCGCTTCTTATGGATATCAGTGCGTGCTGACAGGGCTCGCGTTTTTGGCCATTTTAGTTTATACCAACTGCAGCTGCCTGATGGCTGGACATCGGAAAAAATTTGACAAAGGAAGTGATATTTTTTATTATTATTGTGGACCCTATCTGGGGAAATTTTTCGATTATTTTGCTACGGTGCTCTGTGCTATGTCCTTTGTCATGATGGTCGCGGGAGCTTCCGCTACGTTGACCCAGCAGTTTGGGTGGCCTACTTGGACTGGAGCGGCGCTGCTGGCAGGGTGTGCCTGTATTTCTACGATCTTTGGTCTGGATGCGGTGGTAGACGTGATTGGTAAGATCGGTCCGATTCTGATTGTTTTTATTATGGGGATCGCTGTGATCACTTTGGCAGGAGACTGGCAGAAAGTGCCGGAAGGAGCGGCACTGCTGGCAAACGGGGAGACCGAAGTCCTGCAGGGCGGCAGCAACTGGCTGACTTCCGCTATGGCCTACGGGGGATTCGCTCTGATGTGGTTCCCAGGCTTCTGCGCCAATTTGGCTGCAAAACATAGGATCAAAGAGCTTCTCTGGGGAGCGGTACTTGGACAGGTCGTGACGGTGCTGACAGGAGTTGTTCTATCTTTTGCGTTTATTGCAAATATTCAAGAGGTGGCAGACAGCCAGGTGCCCAGTCTGATTTTGGCAGAGAACATTTTCCCATATATTGCGGTCGTGTTCGCTATCGTTATCTTCTTGGCGATTTTCTCTTCAGCCTGTCCGTTACTGTGGACAACGGCAGTAAGGTTTTTTAAAGAAAAATCCAAACCGTATAAAATCCTGACTTTATGCCTGACGGTTGCCGCGATCTTAGTTGCGCTGCTGCTGCCGTTTAATATACTGGTCAACTTTTTGTTTATGGTCAACGGATATGTGGGATTTATTTTTGTTTTGTGTATGATCATCAAGGATGTCCGATTGTTGTTTGAAAGACATCAAAAGAAAGAGCAAGAGCGGAATTAGGCAGATTAAAAGAAAGACTGGCAGGCGTTTTGTTCAGAGAAAGTGGGAACAAAGTGCCTGCCGTTTGGAATTTCGGAGTAAGGAGGTGTAATTTTATATATGGATATTGAAGAAAAGAAAGGGCAGCAGATGCAGGGAACTGGATGTGATTGCCCGATCATCTATGTCTTTCATCTGGTTTCGCGGAAATGGGTGATGGATGTGCTTTGTAAATTGAATAAGTATCAGGTCATGCGATACGGTGAGATTAAAAAAGCAGTTCCAGGAATCACCAATATGGCGCTGACGCAGGTGTTGAAGGAATTGGCAGCCAATGGAGTCATTGACCGGATTCAGTACAATGAGATCCCGCCACATACGGAATACTCTCTGACAGAACAAGGGAAAGAACTGATTCGGGCCTTGTACAGCGTAGCCCGATGGGGCTTAAAGCAGATGAGTGAAAAAGGCCATTCTACCTGTGCAGATAAATGTTACAGCATGTATTATGAATACATCCCGGCGGATAATGCTCATGTACGGTAAGGAAGCAAGCAACCGAAAACAAGAGATAGACCGCC
>OGYF01002615.1_pt1 | contig 13244 bp, 10 predicted proteins | sample 1576451 | NCBI WGS metagenome assembly OGYF01 (sample SAMEA3541505, study PRJEB24748) | human gut metagenome | biome: human gut; feature: human-associated habitat; material: faeces | place: China | collected 2012 | reverse complement strand
GCGGAACCGTTTCAGTACGATGTCATAGAGGAAAAAATCACGGCCCTGAAAGCTTCGGTGGCTCTTCTTTTAGAGCAGATGGAAAAAGGAGCGGAACCGTTTAAACAGCTGATTGAGATCGAGGACCGGTGCAATCTGCTTTATACCGACTTTCTTGCCACGCTCTCGAAAGCTTACGACGCATGGATTTATCAGTAAACCGAAGACCGTATCCGACATCGGCCGGATACGGTCTTTTTCAGAAAGGGCATTTTCATTTTGCATGGATGGTCGCCTGACCGGCTTGAAGGGAAATGCCGGTAACCGTAAAGCCGGTTTTTTCGATCTGTGAGGTAATCAAGTCCCCTATCGCCGATTTCAGGGCTTTCGGCAGAAGCCCCAGCGGGATGGAATAGCCGCCCAGAGAAAACGATTTCGGCGTGATTTTTAAGGTTCCGTCTTCCATACCGGCGGAAAAAACGGCTGAAAACGACACCTGCGCGGGCAGCAGGCTTTTGACGGCCGCCAACTCCGGATAGCTTTTCTCCACAGTTAAATCAATAATTTTAGCTGTGTCGGCATCGCCTGAAACGCCGATCCCCTTTTCAGAAAAACGGAGACTCGTGTTGGCGACGGGAAAGTCCGACGGGAGAAACGATTGAAGGAGTTCGTTTGCCATAGAGTCGGTAATAGTCACGCTCAGAGCGGATTCACCGGGCGGACCGACAGCCTCTGCGCGTTCATGCTGTAAGAGCGAACGCGCCAGTATAAATGTACCGGCGATAATAATGAGGCAGAAAAAAACGAACAGAACGTTGGAAGATTTTTTTCTTTCCGTAGCGGCATCATCTCCTTTGCCTGAGAAAAGGATATGCCGAAAGGCGCGGCATTATACCGCGCACGTCTCATAAGCCGACCGTGTTTTTTGAATACGCACGACGCGCTTGGGAAACACGAAAACGGTCATAGTGTTCCGATCAGCTCGGCGCCGTGGCGCCCTGTAATGCGGACCGATACGACTTCGCCCGGCGTCAGACGGCCGGGGTTTTCAAGGACGACATAGAGATACCGATCGGTGTAGCCGCCGGTCAGGCCGTTTTTCCCCTCTTCCAGGAGAACGGTCTGCGAAGTACCGATCTGCCGGTCGAGAAACGCATCGCGCATGCGGCCGCAGAGATCGGCGCACTGGGCGGCGCGTTTTTTCTTCACGGCATTGGCAACCCGGCCCGGCATGCGTTCGGCCGCCGTGCCGCTGCGCACGGAATACGGAAAAATATGCGCGTCTCCGAGGCGGCACTGCTCCAATGTTTTTAAACTTTCACGAAACTCCTCATCCGTTTCCAACGGAAATCCGACGATGACATCGGCTGTGATATTCGGCTCGACGAAAAAAGCGCGGAGCAGAGAGACGGCGCGCAGAATGTCCTCAGCCGTATATTTACGGTTCATCCTTCTGAGCGTCTCCGTACAGCCGCTCTGCAGGGAAAGATGAAAATGCTGGCACAGGTTGTCAAGCTTCGAGAGACAGCGGCAAAACGACTCGTCCACAATCGTCGGCTTTAAGGAACCGAGACTGATTCGGGTATTTCCGGCTGCGAGGCATACCTGCTCCACCAGGTCACAGAGAGTAAGCGGCGGCATCAAATCCGCTCCATAGGCAGATATTTCGATGCCGGTCAAAACGATTTCGCGGAATCCCTGACGGCAGAGTTCCTTTGTCTGGGCAACGGCCTCTTTCACCGGCAGTGAACGTATCGGGCCGCGGGCATATGGAATAATACAGTAAGAACAGAACTGGTTACATCCATCCTGTACCTTGATATACGCTCTCGTATGCTCTGCTGCCGTGCTTAAATGCAGATCTTCATACGCTTTTTCGTGATTGATATCCAGAATCTCCTGATAAGTCTCTGCCGCTTTTTCCTGTTTTGCCGGTGTTCCGGCCTGGGCATCCGGATTTTTCTCTTTCTCATAATTTTCCAGGATCTCGACAATATTCTGCTTCTTGTTATTTCCGATGACAATATCGATTCCATCCGGGATGTCATCTTTTCTGGCTTGCACGTAACAGCCACAGGCAACGACAATCGAATCCGGATTCATCTTTCTTGCCCTGTGCAGCATCTGTCTGGATTTCCGGTCTGCCATATTTGTCACCGTACAGGTATTAATGATATACACATCTGCACCTTCCTGAAACGGCACAATCTCATATCCATGCTTTTCCAGCAGTTCCTGCATGGCTTCCGTCTCATACGCATTCACTTTGCACCCGAGATTATGCAATGCTACTTTCTTCATGTATCTGTTCCTTTCTTTTTTACACATTGTTGTAACTTCTAACGAAAATCTTCTGAATTCTTTGGCAATTTGTTTCTTGACTTTTCTTCGTCTGACTCTTAATATATCTATAGAACAAGAAATGAATCAAGGAGGGTATTCCAATGAAAACAGTAAAAATTTCTTTAAATTCAATTGACAAAGTAAAATCATTTGTAAATGACATCACAAAATTTGATTATGATTTTGATCTTGTATCCGGAAGATATGTCATCGATGCAAAATCAATCATGGGAATCTTCAGCTTAGATCTTTCTAAACCGATCGATCTGAACATCCACGCTGATGATAATGTAGATGAGATCATGGCTATGTTAAAACCATATCTTTGTGACTAATCAGTAATCAAAAAGTAAATGATCTACTTAGAAAAAGGGCTGACCTGTTTAAGGGTTCAGCCCTCTTTTTTTATTTTACTTCAATGACCTCAACAGTCTCGATCGCCTGCTTCATCAGCTCATCAATCTTTTCATTCAGGTTCTCTTCCGAACGCCGGATCACATCAATATTCGGCTTTGTTACCGGATGTTTTGCCACGAAGATCGTACAGCAGTCTTCGAATGGCTGGATGGATGTCTCGTAAGTATCGATCTTCTCTGATACATCCACGATCTCCTGCTTGTCAAATCCGATCAGCGGACGATAAACCGGCATCGTACATACATCATTGGTTGCCGCAAGGCTCTGCATGGTCTGACTTGCCACCTGCCCGATACTCTCGCCTGTGATCATCCCTAAGCATCCATCTTCTTTTGCAAAATGCTCTGCAATCCGCATCATATAACGGCGCATGATGATCGTCAGTTCATCATGTGGGCATTTTTCATAGATATAAAGCTGGATGTCAGTAAAGTTAACTACGTGAAGCTTGATCGGTCCGGAATATTTTGCTACCTTCTTCGCAAGATCCACAACTTTCTGTTTTGCACGCTCACTTGTATACGGCGGTGCGTGGAAATAGGTTGCTTCAAGACTCACACCACGTTTTGATACCATATATCCCGCAACCGGGCTGTCAATACCACCGGATAACAGCAGCATCGCCGAACCATTCGTTCCAACCGGCATTCCGCCTGCTCCCGGGATAATCTGTGAATATACATAAATCTCATTCCTTACTTCTACATTGACCATGACATCCGGATGATGCACATCGACTTTGATTCCGCTCTCCGGAAATGCATACAAAATAGCCTCTCCAAGGTCACGGCTGATCTCCATAGAATTCAATGGGTACGACTTCTTTGCACGTCTGGATTCTACTTTGAATGTGAAGTTCTTATCCGGATACATCTCATCCATATATGCCACAACGTCTTTCTTCAGTTCCTCAAATCCTTTATCCTCCATACGGACAACCGGACAGATTCCGACCAGACCAAATACTTTTTTCAGATGTTCTACCGTCTCATCATAATCGTAATCTCCTTCACAGTCCACATAGATTCTCGCCTGTGACTTATGCACATCAAACTGTCCGTCCACATCCTTTAATGCATAGCGCACCTGGCGTACCAGTGCATCTTCGAACAGATGACGGTTCTTTCCCTTAATTCCAATCTCTCCATATTTTAATAAAAATGTATGAAATCTCATCTTCTGATTCCTTTCCTGATTTCTTTCTCTTTTATCGTGATCTACTTAATGTCTGGTATATCTTCTAAGCATCGGTACTATATTATATAGTGCATCGAGCGTATAGTCAATCTCTTCCATCGTAGTAAATTCTGACATACTGAACCTGAGGGTCGCATCCAGGAACTCCTGCCTTGCGCCGATTCCCTTTAACACACCGCTGATCTGTGGATGATTGGATGCACATGCCGAACCGGATGATACATAGATTCCCTTATCTTCCAGCGCATGCAGCAATACTTCACTCCGGATACCTGCGATTCCTACACTGATAATATGTGGTGCCGATGTCTCATCATATAATCCGTGGATCGTCGTATTCTCAATCTTTTCCACGCCTCCGATGAAATGCTGCTTTAGCCTCCTCATCTTCTCTACCTTCTTATCCAGGTTGTCGTAAATCGTCTTTGCTGCCAGAGAAAGTCCTGCGATTCCCGGTACATTTTCTGTTCCGGAACGCATATCATGCTGCTGGCCGCCTCCATAAACGATCGGACGGATCTTTACATTTTCACCGATGTATAAAGCACCCACACCCTTCGGTCCGTGGATTTTATGACCACTGACGGAACACATATCTACCTTAAGTTTCTTCGGGTAAATCTTATATTTTCCAAATCCCTGTACCGCATCGACATGGAATAAAATATCTTTATTATATGCCTTTACGATACTTGCCGCTTCCTGGATCGGCTGGACAGAACCTACCTCATTATTCACATACATGATCGATACCAGAATCGTATCTTCACACAGTGCTTCCTGCAGTGCATCCAGACGGATCCTTCCATACTGATCTACCGGAAGATAGGTTACACGGAATCCTTCTTCCTCTTCCAGAAAACGCATGGTATTAATGATCGCCGGATGTTCAATCGATGACGTGATCAGGTGGTTGCCTGCACGCTTGTTCGCCCTTGCTGCACCGATCAATGCCATATTGTCACTTTCGGTACCGCCGGAAGTAAAATACACTTCCTTTTCCTGTACTTTCCATAGTCTTGCAAATGTCTCTTTTGCTTCTTTTATATATTTTTCTGCTTCCACACCTTTGTTATGCATGGAAGACGGATTGCCATAGTCTTCACACATAACCTTCTGCACCAGTTCCCCGACGCTTCGATATGCCATGGTGGTCGCCGAATTATCCAGATATACTTCCTTCATTTCTTCACTTCCTGTACTCTTCATTCTTAGTATTAGATTATGTCTCTACCCTTCCAGATGGAACATCAGAACCGAAAGCATTGTAAGTCCGGCCGTCTCTGTACGGAGGATTCTCTTTCCAAGTGTCAGCGGCTCTGCCCCGGCTTTCACAGCCTGTTCTACTTCTTCTTTCTCAAAGCCGCCTTCCGGTCCGATAAAGATGCCGACCGACTGCCCCGGCCGGATCTCTGCAATGATCTGCTTCGTCTCTTCCATGCCTTCTGCCAGTTCATACGGGATCAGGACAACATCCAGTTCCTCTGCATACTTCAGGGCCTGTGCATAGGTACACACTTCTCCTACTGCCGGGATAATGCCTCTTCCTGCCTGCTTTGCCGCACTGACTGCGATCTGCTGCCAGCGTTCGACCTTCTTTTTTGCTTTCTTTGCATCCAGCTTTACTACTGCACGCTTCGTTGCCACCGGAATCACCTGGTATACACCCAGCTCCACCGCTTTCTGCACGATCAGTTCCATCTTGTCCTGTTTTGGGAGTCCCTGAAACAGATAGATTTTTGACGGAAGTTCGCTCTCATCCTTCTTTTTCTCCAGAATCTTAAGTACCGCCATGTCTTCTTCGTAAGATTCCACCACACACAAATAGAGCCACCCGTCACCGTCACCAATGGTCAGTTCCTCGCCGGTCTTCATACGGAGCACATTCTTCATATGATTGACGTCACTGCCTTCTACATAGATTTTTTCTTTCCTCACCTGTTCCGGTGATACAAAAAAATGCTGCATATCAGATCCTCTAATTCTTTCTTGCTGTTACAGATACCCACTCACCCTGGTGATTGACTTCCAGGACTTCCAGACCTGCCTCCTTCACAGCTTTTACTACCACATCTTCTTTGTCTTCGATGATTCCACTCGTGATATAGATACCGCCTTTTTTCATCTGATGAATGATCACAGGTGTCAGCGGCACCAGTACATCTGCCAGAATATTTGCTGCTACAATATCATATTTTTCATATCCCACCTTGTCCTGTACTGCTTTATCATCAATGATGTTACCGATCATGACTTCATACTGATCTCTGCTGATTCCGTTATTGTCCATATTCTCATATGTTGCATCGATCGCACACGGATCCAGATCCGTTCCTACGGAATGCTTTGCGCCGAACTTCAATGCCAGCATTCCAAGGATTCCGCTTCCACATCCTACATCTAAGATTTCTGTATCCTCTGTCACATATTTCTTAAGCTGACGGATGCAGAGCTGTGTTGTCTCATGCATACCGGTTCCGAATGCTGTACCCGGATCGATATGGATCACCATCTTGTCACTGTCCTTCGCCTCGACATTTTCCCATGAAGGAATGACAAGGATGTCATCAATATAGAACTGATGGAAATACTGTTTCCAGTTATTCACCCAGTCTACATCCTCTGTCTGTGATTCTTCAATCGTACATTCCCCTACATTCAGGTAACTTCTCATCTCTTCCAATTCCTGTCTGACTTTCAGTAACAGTTCCTGTTTGTCTACATCTTCGTCCAGATAGAATGTCAGATATGCACATCCATCATCTTCCGGTATATCCGGCAGGATGTCTACGAACATCTGCTCTTTGTCAGACTGGGTGAGCGGAATCTTGTCCTCGATCTGCACTCCTTCGATTCCAAGATCTGCAAGCATGCTGCTGACGATATCTTCTGCCTCTGTCGTCGTCTTCAGACGAAACTGATTCCATTTCATATATATATTCTCCTCATCATCTTATATTTTTCAAGTTTACTCATTGTTTATTCTAACACCTGCCGTCTTCAAAGTAAATGTACTTCTCCTGCTAAAACTCCGTTAAGAAATTAACATTTACTGTTCAGATGGCGTTAAGAAGCCTTTTTGGCTCTTTCGTTCCTCCATCAAAATGCATAAAATGTATCTGGAAACAACAGAGAATCAGCAAGGAGGACTTTTTTATGAATATTGGTATTTTAATTCTTATGATCATCGGCGGAGGTGTCGGCGTACTGTCATCTCTTTATATCGCACTTAGTTTTCCGGCAGTCATTGTCTGGAAGATCTACCGGAAAATCCGCTATGGATATAAGCTTACATATTAGTTATATGAACTACTATTTTATGACAGTGTTCAGATCCTGTTCGATCTCATCCATTTCAGACAGGATCTCTTCCTGTTGTTTGTCAAATAACAATTTCTTATTGTACTGATAATACTTGTCGCAGTCATTTTCCTTCAGGAACTGAATACTGTAATAATTCGTGTTAAGTTCGGTCACGAAAGAGACCATCTCCTGACTGTCTCCAAATGCAGCTTCCATGAAATCAAATGCGTGTTCCAGCGCAGCAAGTGTATGCTCTGTCAGTTCTTCCCGCCTTGCCACTTCATTGCCAAACAATTCCTTTACACGTTCAAATGCTGCTTCTCCATCCAGATGTTCCTCTTTCGTAAGCTGTTCATAGGATTCCAGCGTATCCAGTACCTGTTTGCGTACATGATCTTCCTGCTTTGTCATCTGCTCTTCTTTCCGGAGTTTTTCGTACTTGTCCCTCGATTCACAGACTACAAGATCGATCTGCAGATTGGATCTGTATAACTTCAGATATTCATATAAGATCGTCACAAACCGGTCTTTCAGAAAATAATCTTTAAAGCAAGTTCCCAGTCTTCCGATCAGCATGTTAACTACACTGAGACGCTCATCAAATGCTGCATACTGCAGTCTTTCCAAAGTGTCCTTTGTGTAGACACCTTCAATGATCTTCTCAAGTCCGTAATCTTTCTTGTATTTTCTGTACAGTTCCAGATAATTCGCAAAATCCTTTGCAATCTTCCAATGCTGAATGTACTGATGAACGACCTCTCTGTCTGCTTTCTTTCCCAGCTTCTCATACGTCTTCAGAAGCTGTGACAGATCTTCCCATCCTCTGGCCGTTGCAAAGACTCTTCCGTCCACGGTCGTCTCCATGCGATAGAAATAATCTCTGCGGATCTCCAGATATGCAAGGATTGCCGGATGGATATCTGCCTGATATGCGTATTCTTTCCAGACATCATAGTTCACATCCACATCGATCTTCTTGATGCGGTCAAGTGTCACCACATCAAAATCACGGACCGACTTATTATATTCCGGCGGATTGCCTGCCGCCACGATGATCCAGCCTTCCGGGATCTTCTGATTGCCGAACATCTTACACTGCAGGAACTGCAGCATCGTCGGTGCCAGCGTCTCTGACACACAGTTGATCTCATCGATAAAGAGGATTCCTTCTTTTAATCCGGTCTCTTCCATCTTATCGTATATTGAGGCAATAATCTCACTCATCGTATATTCGGTAACAGAATATTCTTTTCCGCTATATACTTTCTTTTCAATAAATGGCAGTCCCACCGCACTCTGTCTGGTGTGGTGCGTGATCGTATATGCCACAAGCGCCACTTTACACTCTTTCGCCACCTGCTCCATGACCTGGGTTTTTCCGATTCCCGGAGGCCCCATCAAAAGAATCGGTCTCTGTCTGATCTGTGGAATCATATAATCCCCGAACTCATCTTTGGCAAGATATGCCTCGATGGAATCTTTGATTTCTTTCTTTGCTCGCTTTATATCCATTTATTTCTTTCCTCCATATAATTCACCGGTTACTTACAGATCCTGTCCTTCTTCCAGAATGATCTTGATTGCCCACGGCGGAACATCCACATCTTCATATTCTTCCTCCATGAACACAAATGCCGTCTCATAGACCGGGCACTTCGCTGGATAGATCCCTCGTCCGTCCGTAAAATAGATCATCCCCCGCAGATGTTCAAATGCATGCTGCCGGATCATTTCGTCCACATAGGCAAATGCCGGGCGGAAATCCGTTCCGCCTTCGCCCTTTAATTCTAACTTCTCCATATAAGATTTCAGTTCTTCCTCACAGGTGATCTTCTGATCCGTCTGGATCTGGTCATCACACTGTATGATATGAATATTCACCTTTCGGAAAAAGCTGTCATTCTCACTCAGCACACCATATGTCTCTTCCAGAAACTTTTTCACCAGTTCTCCGGAGCACGACATTGATGTATCGATCACAATCACAAATTCTTCGACCTTCTGGACTTCCTTCCACTCCTGCGGCTCGATCAATGGCATATTCCCATACAACGACAATCCATAACTGTAGAAATTATAGTCAAAAGAATCCGGGTCTACCGTCATCTCTTCTTTTAAAACCGAAAACTTCCGTAAGAATTCCCGGTAATCCATCCGTTCCCGGTTCTCGACCTTCACCTGATCGATCAGACCGCCCGAACTTTCCGATGCCTCTTTGGAAAATGTCTCCATCTCCGTCTCCATACGTTCGCTGATGTCCTGCCACTGATTCTCGATCTGGCTCTGCTTCTTCTTATCCTCATCTTTTGGCCAGTAACTGTGATCATCCACACAGAAGTCTGACTCTAACTGTCCAAGCTTCGTTTCCGAGAATTCTTCTTTCTTCAGCACTTCATATACCCGTTCTGCCGTCAATGTCTTCATTTCCTTCTTCAGCATCCGGTACATCTCTCTTCTCGGAAGAGACCTAGCCTTCATCACACAGCGGTACTGAAGCCCGTCGATGATGGATTCTGCCACAATATCGCAGGCCAGATGATAAATCCGCTCTTCTCTTCCCTTTCTCCGGAGCATATGCCGGAAGATACCATGCAGTACCAGATGCAGATAGATCCGGTTCACCATAACGCGGTCTTCCCGGAACAATCCCCCCAGATACTGCGGATCATAATAAAGGTACAGTCCATCCGTTCCCATGCCGTCCGCACCAGTATCCGGTATAAATGGCATGCACGACAATGCAACGTCCAGGAAACGCATCTTCATATAAAGCTCATTTCTTGCCGTGATCAGGATCTTTTGACTGACAGACTCCATACGCTCCTGCATGGCAGTTGACTGTGACACAGCCTCCGGTTCTGTTGTTTCTTTCTTTATTCCTTCATTTTTTACACGTTTCTTCGTATCTGCCATATGATTTTCCGCTTCTTCTCCTTACAATTCAAACGTTTTTTTCTTCTTCGGGAACAGCTCTTTTCTGACATCCATAAGCACACTCAGACTTTCCGTCCTGTTCCCCTCTGCCGCTACATCCATACCTGTCTGTAAAGCCGGTTCACTCCACAGCTTCTTCTGCTCCAGGAACCGGATTCCTTCTATATCTTCTCTCTTTACCAGATACGCTGCCACCGTTTCCATATGCTCCCGTATGTATGTTTTGTATACATTTTTGTTCTTCTCCGACAATTCCTCTGGGAAACGCAGCCGGTCCAGTGCAAGCTCCACCGCCGTCTCTTCTGTATCCTCTGCAACCGTATGATAGAACATCTCATCATATTTCTTATAATCTAATTCCCGGTTATAAAAGCACTGGCGGTAGTATCCTCCCGCACCATGGTGGTGTGTCTCAAGAATCCTTGCCGGGGTGTTCTCAACCGCCTCTTCATAGTGTTCCGGAAATAGAATCCGGACTTCCCTCAACCATTCATCTGTACTGTTTTTTTCTGCGCAACATCTCCAACTGTATCCGTATAAGCTTACACGGATCTGATAACGCGTCTCTTCTACAATAGATTTCAGACAGCTCTTCTTGCCCTCACGGAAATATATCTCCACTTCTTCCAGACGACAACCCGTCAATGCACCGCCACCCATATCGAGCAGTTGATTCCCCAGAATCAGTTTTTTCAAGTTCTTGCACCGGTAGAATGCGTAACGACCGACTTCTTTTAACGCTTCCGGCAGCCAGATCTCTTCCACTTCCAGATTCCTGGCAAATGCATAATCATCCAGTGCGGTCACAGTTTCTCCTTCTATCTCATCCGGCAGGACCACACAAGTGTCCGCTCCGTAATATTCAGTGATCATCATACCCTTCGCTGTCATTTTATATCTGATCTCCGCAGTGATCAGATTATCCTGCTTTTTATTCTTTACCTGTTCATTTATTTTTGCATCCATATTCCATTCAATTCCATCCATTTTTCTTTCTTCCCTATACTACTATGATTCCCTGCTATTTGCAAGGCAGGTCATAACTTTGTATTCGCTGCATATATATATGAACAAATGATTCTTGCGGAGTTCTTATGTCCCGATTACATAATTACAAACCATTGATCCTCTTATTCTTCTTTTCATTCTGTTTCTTTGCAGGCGGACAGATTGCCCGGCTCTTTCCGCCTGCGTCTGTCAGAACAGATGATAAAAGTCCATCCGGTAATGCAGCTTCCTCCGGCACAGTTCCGACAGCCTCGACTTCCGGCAATCCCCTCTCCACGATTCTGCCGGCTGCCGAAAACTGGGGTCTCAGCTTTCAGGAGGAAGGCAAAGTTCCTGTCGGTAATGCATCTTTCAATGAGCTTCAGCAATATCACGCCTACTATGCACAAAAGACGGATAAAAAAGTCATCTATCTTACTTTTGACTGCGGCTATGAAAACGGAAATACACCGGCTATCTTGAACGCTTTAAAACGTCATAACGTTCAAGCCACATTTTTTGTTGTCGGAAACTTTCTGCGTGATAATCCAGAGCTGGTAAAGCAGATGTTAAAAGAAGGTCATACCGTCGGCAACCATACTTTCCATCACCCCGACATGTCCCAGATTGCAACAAAGGAGACATTTTCCAGAGAACTTAAGAGTGTGGAAGCTCTGTATAAAGATATCACAGGCAAATCCATGACCCGCTTCTACCGGCCGCCACAGGGAAAATACAGTACTGAAAATCTGCAGATGGCAAAAGACATGGGATATCATACCTTCTTCTGGAGTCTTGCCTACGTTGACTGGCTGGCCGACGCGCAGCCATCCAAAGAAGAAGCCTTTGACAAGCTTCTCGGACGGATCCATCCGGGTGCCATCGTGCTGCTGCATAACACCTCCAGAACCAATGGCGAGATTCTGGATGAGCTGCTTGCAAAGTGGGAGGAGATGGGGTATACATTTTCTACACTCAAAAAGCTTGTCAGGAACACTTGAAAATAAAAAACAAACCGGTTTGCTTCCATCAATTTCTTTCTGATTTCTGCAAACCGGTTCATTCTATTCATCCTATTTTAATCGAGATCAATCACATCCATTTTGAATGTATCATCCATCTCCGCATGACTTCTTCTCTTTTCCGGATGATTACTCAAAAGATCTGCTGTCGCATCAAACAGATCGTCATCATCACAACCTGCTCCGAACAGATCATAATCATCATCTTCTGAATAATAGCCTTCGAAGTTGTCAAATGCTTCTTCATCCAGAGGGGTAAAGGCTTCAAAATCATTGGTATCCTCCAGATTGATCTTCTTAACAGGTTTACGGATTGCCGGACCTGTCTCGTCTAAGGCACGGACGCCTTTGGATGGTTTCTTTTCTCTTTCAGGTTCTGTGCGTCTTGCTGGCTTTTTCTGCCTTGCTGATTGTTTCTTAGCAGGCTTGTGCTCCATTGCTTTTGCAATATTTTCTGTCACCCATGGATCCTCATCATCGAAATCATCCTCATAATCTTCAAATTCGTCTTCTCCATAGTCAAATCTTGATGTTTTCTTTACAGCTGCTGGTTTTTTAGCTGTCTTTTTATTTTTCTTCTTCTCTTTATTTACTTTTTTCGCAGCTTTTTTCTGAATCTTCTTCTCTGCTTCTTCCTCATCCATATCAATTCCATATTCGTCATACAGATCATCTAATTCAAGATCTCTATAATGAAGTTTTACAGAAGTAATAATTACTACGATCAGCAGTACTGCAAAAAGAACAAGTGCAATAATTACTACGATATCCAAAAAACTATCTACAAAATTTAAAATTTTTCCCCAGATTCCTTTTCCGTTATTGACAGTAGAATCTGACGTTGAAGATGTTCCTGATGATGGCGAATATTTCTGGTACGTACCATCTGTTGTATCATAACGGTATGTTGTCTTTTCTCCATCCGAATTCATCGCATAGACAATATAATATTCCGCATTCTTTGTATCCTGCCATGTATCAAACTCTTTTCCGTTTAATGTAAGTGATGTCTTCTGATACTGGTCTGGCAATGAGATATTTCCGTCATCAGCCAAAGGAATA
>OGYF01002610.1_pt1 | contig 13267 bp, 9 predicted proteins | sample 1576451 | NCBI WGS metagenome assembly OGYF01 (sample SAMEA3541505, study PRJEB24748) | human gut metagenome | biome: human gut; feature: human-associated habitat; material: faeces | place: China | collected 2012 | reverse complement strand
CAGCTTCACCCGCTCGAAGAGGGGATATGTGCAGGGCACGTCCCACAGCGTCCACAGGCTCATGGTGCTGATGCCCACGGCGTCCAGGGCGTCCTTGGCTCCCTTGGTATAGGCCCGGGTCAGTCCCCCGGCCCCCAGCAGCACGCCGCCGAAGTACCTCGTCACCACGCAGCACACGTTGGTGACGCTCTCCCGCTGGAACACGTTCAGCATGGGCTGGCCCGCCGTGCCCTGGGGCTCCCCGTCGTCGGAGTAGCGGACCACGCCGCCCTCCTGCAGCAGATAGCACCAGCAGTTGTGGCGGGCGTCGTAGTAGCGCTTTTTCATCTCCTCGATGCGGGAGCGGGCCTCCGCCTCGGTCTCCACCCGCCAGATGTGGCTGATGAAGCGGGACCGCTTCTCCACGAACTCGCTCTCTCCGTTTTCAAAGGGCACCCGATACGCGTTCACGCCAATCCTCCTTGGTCAGGACATAGAAATACGTCTGGCGGTCCTCGCCGAAGTCCGCCACATGCTCCGTGCGGGCAAAGGCGTAGCGGAAGCCGCACTTGGTGATCACCCGGGCGGAGCGCCAGTTTCCCGCGTAGTGGGAGCACCAGATCCGCGCCAGGCCCTTTGGCCCGAAGCCGTAGGCCAGCACGCCCACGCCCACGCCTGTCTGGATGCAAAACAGCAGGCTCTCGATCTCTCCGGGCAGCTCGCCGCCGAGCAGTGTTTCCAAAACCGGCGTGAACCACGGCTCATATGCTTCACCCTGAATCTCCTCCACCATCCGGCTTCCGGCGTCATCGCTGCCGCCGAACTCCGCGCCCGGCGCAAGGAAGAAGGGCACGACAGCCAGTACCAGCACAGCGGCCAGCAGCGCCAAAACGGTTTTTGTATTCCTGCTCACTGCAATCCCTCCTTCAAAAAGCCGATCTCCCGCAACTCGGGCCTGGCACAGCTTTCCAGCCCCATCACCACCAGAACGGTCAAGATGCCCTCGATCGCGGCCAGCGGCAGCTGCGTGGGCGCGAAAACGCCCAAAAAGCGCACCGCGCTGGCTGCCGCGCCGCCTTCCGCAGCGGGATAGGCCATCGCAAGCTGCAGGCTTGTGACGCAGTATGTAAACAGATCGCCCAGAGACGCCGCCAGAAATATCGCCAGCTTACGGTTCACACGCGCCTTTTTGCACAGGGCATAAACACCCCAGGAGACCAGAGGCCCGGCGATGGCCATGCTGAAGGTATTGGCCCCCAGCGTGGTAAGGCCGCCGTGGGCCAGCAGCACCGCCTGGAACACCAGCACGATGAGCCCCAGCACCGCAGCGTAAGCCGGGCCAAACAGAATGGCGGCCAGGCCGGTGCCCGTCATGTGGCTGCAGCTGCCTGTGACGGACGGGATCTTGAGCGACGAGATGACAAAAATAAACGCGCCGGACATCGCCAGCAGCAGCAGGGCTTTGCGCTGCGCTTGCACCGTGCGGCGCAGCCGGACCACACCTGCCGCCAGGAACGGAAGGCACAGCGCCCCCCATGCCGCACAGTATGCCGGCGGAAGATACCCTTCCATGATGTGCATGGCATAGGCGCTTTGCGGTACAAACAAAACGCCGCCCATGACCACAGAAAACGCCAAAAATCGTTTTTCACGCCTGGTCATTGAACATTCCTCCTGTTTCTTTTGTTGTGCGCCGCAAAAAAACCGGGCCTTTCTCATTTATGAGAAAGGCCCGGTCAAACAAAGTGTCCTAAAAAACGGCGCACCCTGATTTTTACCGCGCAGGCGTTTTGTCCGTCCGCCGCGCGTCCCTGCCCTTCCGGCAGCATCGCCGCAGGGCAGGTCTTCCGGCTTGGGCGTCAGCGCCCCGACTTCGTCTTCCCGTGTGTACCCACAGTGACGTTTTGAAGCCGGAACTGTTCCCTTACGGCGGCGGTCCCGCACAGGTCTTGCACCTGTTTCCCTATTCTCCCGGCCGCCTCACAGCGGCCGGGCACCCTGCAGCATTTTGCTTATTCACAGTAACACAGTTTTCGCTCCGGCGCAAGCGCGGAGAAACAACCCGTCAAAAAACTTCCAAAGCCATGGCTTTTTTACCAAGCGCACAGGGCGTTATGCGCCTTTGCGCCGCTGCCCGTCCTGTGCGCCCCACAGGGCGCCGGTGCGGCTTTTGCGGTACTGGCTCGGCGTCTGCCGGAACCGTTCCTGGAACACACGGTTGAACGTCCGCAGGCTGTCGAAGCCGGATTCCATGCTCACCTCCAGCATGCTCAGCTCCGTTGCAGCCAGCAGGTCGCGGGCGCAGTCCAGCCGCAGGGCGTTCACATATTCCCGGAAGCTGGTGTGCAGCCGCGCGGAGAACACGTGCGACAGGTGATATTTGCTGACGCCCAGCTCCTTTGCAATGTGCTCCAGTGAGAGCGGCTGACGGAAGTTCCGCATGATATAGCGCACCACGCTGCTCGTCAGGTCCATGGCTTTTGGCTCCGGCGCCGGCTCCAGTGAGAGTTCGGGCAGAACGTGCGCCAGGATCAAATGGAGCAGCGCGCGGGAAATGCTGCTGTCCGCCCCGGTACACCGGCAGCGGTAAAGGCTGTGCAGGGCGTACAGCACATCCGGGTCCAGCGCTTTCCCGCACAGGTACGGCCGGCGGGGGCGGCACTGCGTCAGGCTGGGGAAATAATCGCCCAGCAGAGACGTGCCGCAGACGGCCATCATATACCGGCTGTCCGCTTCCCGGCACTGGTAGCTGTGCACCGTGTTGGGAAACACCACCGCCAGTTCTCCCGCCTTCAGTTCACGGAATTCCCCGTCTATCCCGACGCAGACGCAGCCGCTCTGCACCAGAAAAAGTTCCAGTTCACCATGCAGATGGGAGGGGAAATTGAGCCGTTTGCCCATCTCCACCTGAAGCTCACGTCCGCTTCGTTCCTCGTAATAAGCATAGGCTTTTCGTTTTTCCATATATGCCTCCCACGGGATGCCCCAAAACGCAATATTTGGCCAAAAAACGATTCCTTCTGTCCGGTATTATATCATACCGGATGATATAATACAGCCAAATAAAGCACAAAAACCGGAATGATTTTTCGTCGTCCGGCGCTTTTGAATTTTACAGGTTAGAGGGTCTTTACAATGCAACAGCTGCAATGGCTTTCCGGCTGCATGAAGGACAAACGGAAATGGTTCTGGCTGGCGATGGCGCTGGCCGTTGTCTCGGCGGGGCTGTGCGTGGTGTTCCCGTTCATCACACAGCAGATCACGGACCGGGTGCTGGTGGGACAAACGCTGCCGGACGGTTCCGTGCAGCGCCAGACACAGCTGCTCGTCCCGCTGGTGTGCGTTATGATCGGCGCGCAGCTTTTGCGCTCGTGCGTACGCTACGGCATGACGGCGTCTCTGGAGTATGTGTCCCAGAACGTCCAGCAGGACATCCGCCGCCATTTGTACGACAACCTGTGCACCCAGGACGCGGGCTTTTATACGCGGTACCGCACGGGCGACCTGATGACGCGCCTGACGGGCGATCTGGACATGGTGCGCCACACAGTGTGCTGGATCTCGTACAACGCGGTGGAGAGCACCTGCCTGTTTCTGTTTTCCATGACATATCTGTTCAGCGTGAACGCCGCGCTGACGCTCCTTCTGCTGGCCGTTGCCCCGGTGATCCTTGCATGCTCGTTCCTGTTTTCGCGCACGGTGTATCCTCTGTATGCGTCCCTGCGGGAAAAGCTGTCCCGCATGAACTCGGTGGCGCAGGAAAACATCGCGGGCAACAAAACGGTGCGCGCGTTCGTGCGCGAGGCCTATGAAAACGAAAAATTCGAGAACTGCAACGAAGAATACCGCCAGGCAAACCTCAAGGCCAACTTTCACTGGCTGAAATTCTTCCCCTACATCGAGGGCTGCGCCCAGCTTATGGGGCTTTTGTCTGTGCTCTTCGGCGGCCTGTTCATCATCCAGGGAAAAATGACGGCCGGCGACCTCGCCGCCTTTTCGCTGATGTCCTGGGGCCTGTCGGAGCCGATGCGCGCGCTGGGCACCTACCTGAACGATTTTCAGCGGTTCCTCACCTCCGCCGCAAAGGTCATTGAAATTTATTTTGCCCGCACGCGGATCGAGAACCCCGAGCACGGGCGCACCGAGGGCGAATGCCGCGGCAGCGTGGAGTTCCGCGGCGTTACCGTTGCTTACCCCCACAACAGCGCCCCCACGCTGAAGGACGTCAGCTTTTCCGTAACGCAGGGGCAGACGCTGGCCATACTGGGCGCCACAGGCAGCGGCAAAACTACGCTGGTGGACGCCGTCACGCGCATGCTGGACGTCAGCGGCGGCACGGTGCTGGTGGACGGCGTGGACGTTCGCCTGTGGGACCTTCAGGCGCTGCGGCGGCGCATCGGCATGGCGACGCAGCGCGTGCAGCTCTATTCCGACACCGTCAGCAGCAACATCGCGTACAGCGCGCCCGACGACATCTCCGAAGACGACGTCGCCCTGTACGCCCGCCTCGCGGCCGCTGATTTCATCTGCTCGCTGCCCGAGGGCTTCGACACCATCATCGGCGAGCAGGGCACCGGGCTTTCCGGCGGCCAGAAGCAGCGCATCGCCCTGGCCCGCGCGCTGGCAAAGCAGCCTGAGATCCTGATCCTGGACGACACCACCTCGGCGGTCGACCTGGAGACCGAAAAACAGCTGCGCAAAAATCTTCAGGAGCTTCCCTATCCCTGTACAAAGATCATTGTTGCGCAGCGCATTTCCGCTGTGCGCAGCGCGGACCAGATACTCGTATTGCAGGACGGGCGCATCGCGCAGCGCGGCACCCATGAACAGCTCGCGGCCTGTGAGGGCTATTACCGCGACATCTGCCTGCTGCAGGGCGTGCAGGGAATGCCCGACGCGCCCGCGGCAAACGCCCCGGCAAAGGAGGTGCGCTGACCATGGCAAAACGGAACACCTTCGGCGTGGACGAAACGCTGGAAAGCACTTTCAGCTGGGAAATGATCCGGCGCTGCTTTGTGTACATCCGCCGGGAGGGACGCCTGTTCCTGCGCGCGTTCGTACTGCAGGCGCTGGCCATGGTGGCGGGCCTGTGCGGGCCGCTGTTCTCGGCCCGCGTGCTGGACGAGGCCGTGCCCGTGGGGAACATCCCCATGGTGCTGGCCTGCTGCGCGCTCATGCTGGCGTGTATCGCCGTCAACATTCTGTTCACCACATTGTCCAGCCGGTGCGTCAACGTCATCGGCCAGAACATCGTCCATGACCTGCGGCGCGACCTGTACGAGCACCTGCAGAAGCTTTCCTTCTCCTATTTCGACAGCCGTCCCCACGGAAAAATTCTCGTGCGTGTCATCAACTACGTCAACTCGGTGGCCAACATCCTGTCCAACGGGCTCATCAGCCTGTTCCTGCAGATGTTCAACCTGGTGTTCATTGTTGTTTTCATGCTGCGCATGGACGCGCGCCTGGCGTGTGTCGTGCTGGCGGGGCTGCCGTTCGCCGTCGGGTTCATCCTGTTCATCAAGCCCATGCAGCGCAGAGGGTGGCAGGCGTACTCCAACAAAAGCAGCAATATGAACGCCTACCTCAACGAGAGCATCACCTGCATGAAGATCACCCAGCTTTTCGCGCGGGAGCAGTACAACGCCGACGTGTACGACGGCCTGCTGCGCGATTCCAAACGCGCCTGGTACAGCGCCGTCGTGCCGTCCATGGCCGTTTCCCCTGTTATCGATCTCATCAGCCGCAGCGTGACGGTGGCCATCATCGTATACGGCATCTTTGCCGCCAAGCCCGCCGTTACCGTGGGCGTGCTGCTGGCCATGATGAACTACGCCTCCCAGTTCTGGGGGCCCATCAACCAGCTTGCCAACATCTACAACAACTTCATCAACAACGTGGCATATCTGGAGCGTATCTTTGAGATGATCGACGAACCGGTCGAGGTGCAGGACGCCCCCGGCGCCGCAGTGCTGCCGGAGATCCGCGGCGATGTGGAGTTCCACGACGTCTCTTTCGCCTATGAAAAGGATATCCTTGTGCTCAAGCATGTGAATTTTCATGTGAAGCAGGGCGAGAGCGTGGCTCTGGTGGGCCACACGGGCAGCGGAAAAACAACCATCATCAACCTGCTCAGCCGTTTTTACAACTGCACCGAAGGCCGGGTGACCATTGACGGCGTGGATATCTCCGGCGTGACGCTGGCTTCGCTGCGTGCCCAGATGGGGCTGATGATGCAGGAGAGCTTCGTATTTACAGGCACCGTGATGGACAATCTGCGCTACGGCAATCTTGCCGCCGGCGACGAAGAGCTCATCCGCGCGGCCGAGCTTGTGTGCGCGGACGGCTTTATCCGGGCGCTGCCTCACGGCTACGACACCGTGCTCACCGAGGGCGGGGCCATGCTCTCCCAGGGGGAAAAGCAGCTTCTTGCTCTGGCGCGCACCATGGCGTCCGACCCGAAGATCCTCATCCTGGACGAAGCCACCAGCAGCGTGGATACCAAAACGGAACGCGAGCTGCAGGAGGGTGTGAACCGCATGCTCAAGGGACGCACCTCCTTCATTGTCGCACACCGGCTCTCCACCATCCGTGCCTGCAACAAAATCATGTACATCGACCACGGCGAGATCGCGGAATGCGGAACCCATGAGGAGCTGCTGGCGCGCAAGGGCCTGTACTGGCAGCTCTGCCAGGAGATGTGACCGGCCGCCCCGCGGGCGCCGTATACAGCAAACGCCGCCCCGTTTCGGGGCGGCGTTTTTTTGCTTCTGCCGCGTTTATTTTTCCGTTTCCGAAATCAGCCCCATCGCCAGCGCGATGTCCAGGTTCACGCCCAGCACGTTCACGGTCTCCTCCCCGAACACGCCCAGCAGTTTTTCCTCGGTGTTGTCCGCAACGATCTGCGCAAGCCGTTCCGGGCTGAGCCCTGAAGCCTCTGCAATGGCGGGAAGCTGCACCTGCGCGGCGGCGGGCGAGATGTGCGGGTCAAGGCCCGAGCCCGAGGCCGTCATCAGGTCGGCCGGGATATCCTCCCGCGCCACGCCGGGATTTTCCGCCAAAAACGCCTCGATGTCGGCTTCCACACGCTGTGTCAGCGCAGGGTTGCTGGGCGCGTAATTGTTGGAACCGGAGCCCAGCCCCGCAAATTCGCTGCCGTCGTTGTAGAACCGGCTGCCCTGTTCGTCTGTGTAATAGGTGTTGTAGTGATAGGCGGAGGGCCGCCCCTTCATGAAATAGGCCTCGGTGAACTCCTGTCCCACCAGCTTCGCACCCACAGCCTTGCCGTCGGCGGTCACCAGGCTGCCGCCCGCCTGATGCGGGAAAAGCAGGCCGGAAAGGCCGCTCAGAAGCACCGGAAATACAAATCCGCACAAAAGCAGCAGAACCAGCGTGACCACGAGAGCCTGACGGATATTGCGGAGCATTGCTTTTTTATTCGCGTCCATGCATATTCCTCCTTAAAAGCCCCAAAGCGCCAAAAGCGGATGGATGAGCATATCTATGAGCTTGATGCCTGCGAAGGGAGCGATCACACCGCCCAGGCCGTAAAGCATCATATTCCGGGCAAGCATCCTGCCGGATGACATGGGGCGGTACTTTACGCCCCTGAGCGCCAACGGTATCAGGCATGGAATGATGATGGCATTGAAAATGAGCGCGGAAAGAATGGCGCTGTGCGGCGTTGCCAGGTCCATGATGTTGAGCACACCCAGCTGCGGGATCGCCATCATAAACATAGCGGGGATGATTGCGAAGTATTTTGCGATGTCGTTGGCGATGGAAAAAGTCGTAAGGCTGCCGCGGGTAATAAGCAGCTGCTTGCCGATCTCCACCACCTCCAAAATTTTCGTGGGGTCGCTGTCCAGGTCCACCATATTTGCGGCCTCTTTGGCGGCGGCGGTACCGCTGTTCATCGCAAGGCCTACGTTTGCCTGCGCCAGAGCGGGCGCGTCGTTGGTGCCGTCGCCCGTCATGGCAACGATCTTGCCCTCGGCCTGTTCTTTTTTGATCAATGCGATCTTGTCTTCGGGCTTGCACTCGGCAATGAAGCCGTCCACGCCTGCCTCCTTGGCGATCGTGGCGGCGGTAAGCGGGTTGTCGCCCGTGCACATAATGGTTTTGATGCCGATGGCACGCAGGCGCTTAAAACGCTCGGCCATGCCTGCCTTTACCGTGTCCTTTAAATAAATGACGCCCAAAATCCGGCTGTCCTCGCAGACAGCCAGCGGTGTGCCGCCCAGAGCGGACACCTCGGCAACGCGCCGGGCAAGGTCCTCCGGCACCTTGCCGCCCATTTCGGAAACGTATTTCTCAATGGCGTCGGACGCCCCCTTGCGTACGCTCCGGCCGCCGGGCAGGTCCACACCGCTCATGCGTGTCTGAGCGGTAAACGCAATGAAGCGCGCGCCCTGCGGCTCCCCGCAGTCCTCCCCCTGAAGGCGGGCCAGAGCCAGTGTGGACTTACCCTCCGGCGTGCCGTCGTGCAGGCTCGTCAGCGCGGCACAGCGCACCAGCTCCTCCCGGCACGCGCCGCCCACGGGGAAAAAGTCCGCCGCAAGGCGGTTGCCGTAGGTAATCGTTCCGGTCTTATCCAAAATCATCGTGTCCACGTCGCCGCATGCCTCCACGGCTTTGCCGGACATGGCGATGACGTTAAAGCGCGTCACGCGGTCCATCCCGGCGATTCCGATGGCGGACAGCAGGCCGCCGATGGTGGTCGGGATCAGGCAGACCATCAGGGCGATCAGTGTGGAAGTCTGGAGCTGCACGCCGGAATACAGGGCGATGGGATACAGTGTGACGATCACGATCAGAAAAATAACGGTGAGCGACACCAGCAGTGTGTTCAGCGCGATCTCATTGGGCGTTTTTTTGCGGGAAGCGCCCTCCACCAGAGCGATCATGCGGTCCAGAAAGCTGTCGCCTGGGTCGGACGTGATGCGCACCTTCAGCCAGTCGGACACCACCGTGGTGCCGCCGGTTACAGAGCTGAAATCGCCGCCTGCCTCGCGCACCACCGGTGCGGATTCGCCGGTGATGGCGGATTCATCCACCGAGGCGATGCCCTCGATGACCTCACCGTCGCCCGGGATGACCCCGCCCGCGGACACCATCACCACATCGCCCTTCTTCAGTTCGCTGGACGGCACCATCCTTTCGCCTCCGTCCGCATCAAGCAGGCGCGCCTGTGTGTCTTTTTTTGTTTTCTTCAGGCTGGCGGCCTGCGCTTTTCCGCGCCCCTCCGCCACTGATTCGGCAAAGTTTGCAAACAGCACCGTAACGAACAGAATGGCCGACACAATACTGTTGTAAACGCGCGCGTTCGGCGTCGTGTCTCCCAGCAGGCCGGGCGCGAAGGAGAGCACCAGCGAGATCACAAACCCGATCTCCACAACGAACATCACCGGATTTTTCATCATATAGCGCGGGTCCAGCTTTGTAAACGCCCCGGCCACGGCCTGCCGCATGATCTCCGGTGTGATCATCTTTTGCTTGCGGTTCTTACTCATAGCTCAGAAAATCCTCCTTAGGGGTTGTTTGAAAATAGCAGGAACGCTGTATTTCCCGCAAGGAGCGAGCGGTTACAAGGCCAAAATGCAGGAATACTTGTTGTATTCCGAGGATTTTGGACGCAGCAAACGTCAGTTCCTGTTGGGAAAGGCAGCTTTTTTGATTTTTCAAACCGCTCTTAGCCCCACAGAGCCAGATGCTCTGCAACGGGGCCCAATGCCAGCGCTGGAAAAAATGTCAGCGCGGCAAAAATGTATACGACGAAAACCAGGATAACGGAAAACGAAACCGTGTCCGTCCGCAGCGTGCCGGCCGATTCATTGACAAAGTTCTTTTTCATCAGCGACCCGGCAATGGCCAACTGGATGACGATGGAAAGGTACCGGCCGAAGAACATGGCCAGACCGGCGGTAATATTCCAGAAACAGGTATTATCCGCCAGGCCCTCAAAACCGGAACCGTTGTTGGCGGCGGAGGAGGCATATTCATACAGCACCTGGCTCAGGCCGTGAAAGCCCGGATTGGTGATACCCTCCCGCCCGGCTGCGGTGCCCACTGCCAGCGCGGAAAACGCAAGGATGAGCAGCGGGTGGATGATGATGCACAGCGCGGTGAGCTTCATTTCCCGGCCTTCGATCTTTTTGCCCAGGTATTCCGGCGTGCGCCCGATCATCAGGCCGCAGATGAACACCGCCAGAATGGCGTACAGGATCATATTCATCAGACCGACGCCCTTGCCGCCGAATACTACGTTCAGCATCATGTGCAGCAGAGGGATCATGCCGCCCAGCGGCGTCAGGGTGTCGTGCATATTGTTCACCGTACCGGTGGTAAAAGAGGTCGTGACGGTGGTGAACATCGCCGACTGCGCAATGCCGAAGCGGACCTCCTTGCCCTCCATACTGCCCATGGCCTGGTCCAGGCCGATATCCGCCAACGCCGGGTTGCCCTGGCTCTCGGCCCAGAAGCATACGCTCAGGCCGATGACGAACAGGATGCCCATGGCGGCAAAAATGCTGCGTCCCTCGCGGCCGTAGATGGCCGCGGAAAGGCCGCCGCGCGCACGCAGGCCGCCTGCCCTTTGCATGCCGTCCGCCGCTTCCTGCCTGCGGGCGTGCACCATTTTACCGAAGGTGATGACGCATGCGCCGGGCAGGAGCATCATGGAATACAGCTCGATCAGGTTTGAGAGCATCGTGGGGTTTTCCAGCGGCGTGGACGAGTTTGCGCCCAGGAAGCCGCCGCCGTTCGTGCCCAGATGCTTGATGATCTCCAGCGCGGCGATGGGGCCCATGGCAATGACCTGAAATGTGCCCTCCAGCGTCTCCACCACAACATTGCCTTCAAAATTCTGCGGCACGCCCTGCCATACCAGCAGCAGGCCGCCCACAATGGAAAACGGCAGCAGGATACGGGTGGTGATGCGCACCAGGTCCGCAAAAAAATTGCCCACGTCGTTTTTTGTCCTGCCTGCAAGGCCGCGGATGAACGCAACGCAGGCAGCATATCCGCTTGCGGCGGACACGAACATCATAAAAATGATGACCAGCATCTGAGACAGGTAGGAAAGCCCGGACTCACCGGAATAGTGCTGGAGATTCGTGTTCGTCATGAAGCTGATAATGGTATTGAACGCCAGCGTGGGCTCCATATTCTCAATATTGTTCGGGTTGAAAAGCCCTGCGCTCTGCACGCGCAGGATCAGATACCCGATGAACACCATCACGGCGTTCGTCCCCAGCAGAGCCAGGGCATACTGTTTCCAGTTCATCCCCTTCCCGGGGTCCACTCCGCTGATTTTATAGATCGCTCCGTCCACACGGTCAAAGACGGGGTCTGCAAAAGTGTGTTTCCCCGCCGCGATGTGATACAGATACACACCCGCGGGAATGACAATGAGCAAATAAATGCTCACTGTCAGTGCAAGCTGTAGCATGACAAGCTCCTCCTGTTTATCTCGGTTTCGCTCACAGCGAATCAAAATTTTTCCGGATGTACCAATGCATAGATCAGATAGCAGCCCAGCAGCAGCACGATCCCACCCAGTACCAGCATTTATGTATCCTCCTTGCGGCCTTTTTCCCCGCGCTCACTCCGCGGCGTCCACCTGCTTCTGGCACCATTTTGCCAAAAGCCATACAAGCCCGAAACAGGCCAGCAATGTTCCGGCCATCAGAACATCCATCATAATCCATTCCCTTCCTTCCCTTATCGCGGTATGCCTCATTATAGGGCATAAGCTGTAAGTGTGCGCTTAACGTTCGCCGCCGGATGTTAAGGTTGCGTTAGCGCCCGCAAAGGCGCAAAAAAGAAGCCTTCCGGAAAACCGGAAGGCTTTTTCCCACGGGCGCGGCCCGCTGTTTTTTCATTTTTCAGAAAGGGAGCGGAGCATAAAATACCGGAAGCTCCCGCTTTACGGCTGCCAGGGAGCGCGCTCCATCCACTTGCCGTTGGTAAAGTCCGGAATGGCCACGGGAGCGCCGCCCATGGCCACGCTCTGCTCACTCAGGCAGGAAATACTCATCCATGCCGCCGCATCATATACGTCGATGGGCGCAGGCGCGCCCGCCTTTGCGGCGTCGAAGAACGAGCGGAACACCAGCCAGTCCATGCCGTCATGGCCGCCGCGCACGCCTTCGGCCAGATATTTTTTCCACACCGGATGGTCGTACTGCTCGCGGTACTCCTCGGCGCTGTTCCAGCGCTCGTTCCACTTAAAATCATACTCGTTGTCTTTGCCGTCTAAAAAGACGCTCTTGTTGTCCTCCATGTACATGCCCTTTGTCCCCTGCACATGGAACCCGCGGGAATAGGCCCGCGGCAAAGTGGTGTCCAGCGTCAGGCAGATCGTCTCGCCCCGGGCGCATTTGATGATGGTCGTCACCACGTCGCCCTGGGCAAAATTCATTTTTGCAGCGTCGTAGTCCGGGCCTTTTTCCCGCAGCAGATATTCGTGCAGCCCCGCGGCCTTGGACGCCACTGAAACAAGCGTCAGCATGCGGTTGCCGCGGTTGATGTCCAGCACGTTTGCAATGGGGCCCAGCTCATGGGTGGGGTAGTTTTCGCAGTTCCGGTACAGGTAGTTGCGGAAGCGGTAGTGCCGCATCTCGCGCCCGGTGGAGACCTCCTCCCGCAGGTCGTGGCGGTAACCTCCCTGGCAGTGCACCACCTCGCCGAACAGGCCCTGGCGCACCATATTCAGCACCATCAGCTCGTCGCGGCCGAAACAGCAGTTTTCCAGCATCATGCAGGGTACGCCCGTTTCCTCGTGGGTGCGCACCAGCTTCCAGCAGTCCTCCACAGAATATGCGCCCGCCACCTCCACGGCCGTATACTTGCCTGCGCGCATGGCGTCGCAGGCAAGGTTCAGATGGGATTCCCACGACGCCATAATGACCACAGCGTCGATTTCCGGCATGGCCAGTACCTCGCGGTAATCCGCCGCAGCGCGGGGCGCGGGCTGGCCCGCTGCCGTCACAAGCTGCACGCCCTTCTCCCGGCGGTCCTCATAATTGTCGCACACGGCCAGCACACGAACGCCCGGCTGGGGCAGGATACAGTTTTCCAACAGGTTGGAGCCGCGGTTGCCCAGGCCGATAACACCTACATTCAATACTTCTTTCATAAATGGATACTCCCTTTCCGTTTCAAAAGCGGCCCGCACAGGCTCTGGGCCGTTATTTCCTTCGTCTGCGCAGGTATTCGGACACGGAAACACCGTAAAAGCGCGAAAATGCACGCTTGAACGAATAATCGTTTTCGTAGCCCACGGCGCGCG
>OGYF01002602.1_pt1 | contig 13304 bp, 11 predicted proteins | sample 1576451 | NCBI WGS metagenome assembly OGYF01 (sample SAMEA3541505, study PRJEB24748) | human gut metagenome | biome: human gut; feature: human-associated habitat; material: faeces | place: China | collected 2012 | reverse complement strand
TGGCTCAAAGGTCGCGGATTGGATGGCGTGAAGCTCATTGTTGGAGACAAGTGTCTGGGCATGCTGGAAGCAGTGAGTGAAGTATTGCCTGATGCCAAATACCAGCGCTGTACGGTTCACTTTTACCGGAATGTGTTTTCTGTTGTTCCTCGCTCCAAGGTAAAGCTGGTAGCCAAGATGCTCAAGGCCATCCATGCACAGGAAAACAAGAAGGCTGCCAGGGAAAAGGCCAGGGCTGTAGTCGCTCAGCTGAAGGAAATGAAGCTGAAGGAAGCTGCCAGGAAGGTGGAGGACAACATCGAGGAAACGCTGACTTACTGTGATTTCCCCTATGAGCATTGGGCACGGATCCGCACCAACAATGTGATTGAACGGTTGAACCGGGAGATCCGCCGCAGGACCCGTGTGGTGGGGACGTTCCCTGATGGAAATTCTGCCCTGATGCTGGTCTGTGCCCGACTGCGACATGTAGCCGGCACCCAGTGGGGCAACAAGAAGTACATGAACATGAAGCACTTGGAGGCGGCTCTGGAAGACGTCTCTATTGCTGGCTGACCTCATTCAGCCGGAGTCTGCAAACCGATTTTGCGCATAACTCTTGACAGTAGTGGCTCATACGGCTGTATCCGATTTCTCTCGATATATATTCTACATTCTCGCCCAGCTCAAAGCAACGGCGCAGTACCTCGTATTTGTTTTCAGCGGATGGATGCCTTGGATAATCCGGCGTGTTGCATTTATGATCGCTTTTTTCGGCAATTTCTGCCGCATGACCATGCCTATTCTCTAGGTCGGCATTCCGGTGTTCATACCAACGGTAAAGGGTAGACTCGCTTGGATATTCCAACCGTCGGATTACTGCATGCACAGATTCCAACTGTTCATTCGCTTTCAGAGCTATTTCTTCCTGTTCCTTCGTATACATTCAGTCGTCTCCTTGTTCTCGGAGGCCAACTTTCTGTCCGCACCCCCGTTTCGAAAATTCCTATTTCCCAGGGACTTTTTTGATTCTGCTATGCTTGTAACTTTCATTGAGCAGCATACGGTAATGAGGAAGATTCCTGCCAGCTACGCCAGTAAAAAGTGTATCGATAATAATAAACTGGGCTATGCGGGAGCTCGTAGCCCCGCTACGCACGATGCTTTCAGTTGAACTGATACACAATGATATATCTGCCTCCCGTGAGATTGGTGTTCCCCCAAATTTGGTAATGGCTATCAGAGTGGCTCCTCTTTCAGCGGCACAGTGGAGTGTTTCCAGCGTATCACGTGTAGCACCCGAATTGGAAATAAAAACAGCAACATCTCCTTGTTTCAAGCTTGAAGCCATAACCATTTGAACATGGCTATCTGATGAAGCATTGCAAACCTTTCCGATTCGAATAAATTTTTGTTGCGCATCAAGCGCCACCAGACCCGATGCCCCAACTCCATAAAAATCTACTCTTGTAGCTGTTTCAATAACGGAAATAGCACGATTCAGCTGTTCACAATCTACAATATGCTGTGTATCAGTGATGGAGCGGATTGAATTGTGGCAAACTTTTTCCAAGATGCTTTCTATAGAATCGGCATCACTGATATCATCATAGTTACAATCGTTATCTGTAGAACAGTTTTCAAGCATATCCTCTGCGAAAGCTCGCTTAAGATCCTTCAAGCCCTTATAGTTAAGCCGCTTGCAAAATCTTACCAGTGCAGCCTGGCTCGTTCCGCAGCGTGCTGCAATATCAGCAATAGGAAGTCTCATCAGATCAGTTCCGTTTTCTAATAGATATGATGCTATTTTTTGTTCAGTTGAATTCATGCTACTCATTGCGTTATGAATCTTGGGTATCACCCCGTTCATAAAGAAACCTCATTTCTATTCTATGCAATTAAAGTGGTTTGGTGTGAGTGCCAAGACCAGCGGCAACACCGCTGGTCTTGGTTCGAGGACTTAATCTTCATAGGCTAGGGATTCCGCACGCGTTCTCGCAATAATCTCATTACCAGCCGCGACAAAATCGTCCAATGCTTGTTTAGGTGTTTTTTCACCCGTAAATGCAGCCTGCAACTCTGGGAAAAGCGCGTAGCGCAATTCTGTATAACCCGACACTCCTCCAGAAAAATTGTACATATATTGTGCGTTTTCGTTCTGTGCCGCTAAGAACGGTACAGCTTGTTCCACCTGTTTCTCTACTGAAGCACGAACCGGCATGCCATTTTGAGAAGCCACAACCAGTTCTGGGTCTTCGCTAAGAAACTTAATAAACTGTTTGGAGAGTTCGATCTTTTTAGCATCTCCCGTATTAAAGGCCATAGCTCCTGTAACATACGTAAAAGTGTTAGGATGGGGATCGCCAGGGGTATTGGCCAACCGAGCATCAAATTCTGGTGAAATCCCAGATGCCATGTCGGACAGCAGATTTCCAAAAAGGACGCTGTTGGTTACGCTAATTGCGGCCATTTGATTAGCAAACAGCGCAATCGCATCATTGGAGGTCAATGTTTCCACACCGGGTGCCAACAGCCCGCTTTGGTAAAGGTTTACCATATATTCTAGCGCCTTTACACCTGCCTCGTTATTAACCACCAACTTTCCATTATCATCATAGTATTCACAGCCAAACATGCGTAGCCAAGATAGGTTCCACGTATCTCCCGCAAAGCTTCCGCAGAACATCGTCAGTGGATATTGATTCGGGAATTTTTCCTTTAATGTTGTAAGGATGTAATTAAAATCATCCACCGACCAAGTAATAATATCATACTGCCCGCCAATGTAATCTGTCAAGCCCGCTTGCTCAAACATTTCAGCATTATAACAAAGTGTTCCGGGCATATGTGTAAAAGGATAAAAGTACACTTTATTAGCTATGGTTACATTTTCCCAAATTCCCTGAGGTATATCCTCTCGACTTTCTTCAGAGATAATGTCATCCAATGGCACAACTAATCCCTGGTGCACATAATCCAGGAGCGTAAATGAAGAATCGAAAAACATGTCGGGAAGTGTCTTGGTTTGAATGCAGGTATTTAGTTTTTCCGGGCGTTGCTCACCAGTGATGACTTGTACCTCTATCTCCACATTGGAATTAATCTCTTGAGTGAAGCGTTGCGCTGCATATCTCAAGAAGCTGTCATAATCAGCGCCTTCTTCATCTGCGCTAAAAACCCCTTGCCATTGTGGCGTTAGCCATATAGATAAGGTTGTTTTTTCTTCCGCTGTCGCGGCAAGTGAACAGGAAACCACCAGCAGAACCGTCATCAGCAGGGCGGACAAGTGTCGGAATTTCATTTTCTTACCTCCTTATGTTTGATAAATGTATTGTTGTCATTCCTTCACTGCTCCAAGTGTAATTCCGCGCGCAAAATACTTTTGAAACAGAAGGAAAATGACGATCATGGGAATAGCAGCAACGGTTGCCCCGGCCATTTTGTAACCAAAATTTGGATTCAGCTCCGTCATCAAGGTTGCTGTGCCTACCATTAATGTTAATTGTGACTTGTCATTTGCCACCAGCAGTTGCCATAAGTAGTCATTCCATACATTTACAAAACTTAGAATAAACAACGCCCCTATACCTGGCTTCACAATAGGCAGGCATAAGCGAAAAAAGATTCTCAGTTCGTTAGCGCCATCCAACTTGCCAGATTCTCTGATCGAATCCGGAACTCCCTCAAAAAAACCTCGCAACATAAACAGTCCAAAAGCTGTGGCCAGTCCTGGGAAAATCATAGCTTGGTATGTATCAATCCAGTCGAATGTAATCATAATTTTAAACAAAGGAACAACAAATATTTCTTTAGGAACCAATAGGGAAGAGAGAAAAAAGAGATAGACAACGTTCTTGTAACGAAATTTGAGTTTTGCAAAAGCATATGCCGAGAGACTGGAGAGAAGTACCGTTAATAGCGTGCTAGTAATGGACACAAAGAAGCTGTTAAAAATCCACCGAAATGCAGGCTGGTTTTTAAACAAGGCGGTATAATTATCCAACGCCCAAGAGGAAGGAAACCAATCCGGAGGCATTTTATAAATAGCCGCTGATGCCTTGAACGAACTGGTAATAAGCCAGTATAAAGGGAACAGGCTCAAAAGTGCAAAGAAGATGATGATTCCATTTGAAACCTTATCAATGGTCTCAATTCGTTTCATTTTCATGTTTAATTCCCTTTCCTTTTCCCTGAGCTTCCCAGTGCGTGAAACATTGGAATCAGCATAATAATGGCTATCAGAAACATAATTACGCCCACCGCCGAAGAGTAACCCGTTCGCGAAAAAGTAAAAGCATTTTTATACAGATAATACATGATGGTGGTTGAAGCATTATTAGGGCCTCCTGCCGTAAGAAGTTGCACGGCAGCAAACATTTTTAGCACACCTATGATGTTGATAACCGTAACATATAACATAGTTGACTGAATGGAGGGAATTACAATATGCCAGATACGCTTGAGGCGGTTGGCCCCATCAATTTCTGCTGCCTCAAGCATATCGGCGGATACTCCCAGCATAGCTGCGATGAAAAGGATGATCGCCTGACCGGCATTGAACACAAACGTAACAAAGATTATAACCGGCAGCACTGTCGCTTTATTCCCCAGCAGGTTGACAGTCTGGCATCCCATCTGTCGCAGAATATAACACACCAAACCGTTTGCAGGGTTGAGCAAAAAGTTCCACACCATAGCCATTACAACCATTGATACCATATAGGGCAAGTAATAACATCCACGAATAAAAGACACATAGCCGGGGCGTTTGTCAAAAACCGCAGATGCCACAAAAAGCCCAAATCCAATTGTCATAGACACAATGACCACTACATAGATTAGCGTGTTTTTAACGGCTGTATGAAAAACCGGATCTGCAAACAACTCTACGTAGTTTCCAAATCCAATAAAGGAGGTTGATTTGGCCGTTACGTTGTAAAGGCTCAGCCGAAAGCCCTCAACAATAGGATAAAAGTAGAATATCACAAATACAAGGAATTGCGGCAGGATGAAAAACCATCCTGTTTTAGATTCCTTTGGGCTGAACATACGACATTTCAACCAAATCTCCCCCTTTATCGATTATAGTTTCAGCTACGTGTTTGTTCAGCCTCTAATTTATCCAAAAGTTGGAGACAAGTATACAGCATACGCGGAATATGGAACGGCCCCTTGAACAAGGTACCTTTTGCTGTTAAAGCCTTTGTACCATCACGATGCAGATATCCAAACCATTCACCATATTCCTTGTCTGGGAAATGGCTATATGTATAATCATGCAGCTTGTCGAAAGCATCCTCAAAACCAGAGTCGCCGGTCAAATAATAGGCATAAAGATTGGCGATCATTGCTTCAGCATGAGTCCACCAGTATTTCATGTCCCACTCGATTTTGTCTGAGGGTTTTCCTTCTAAGTCTACATAGTTAAATATACCGCCGAATTTCTCATCCCAGCCTCGTTTCATGGACCAGCGAATAATCTGAACTGTCTTTTCCACCAGATCATGATCTTGCCGATGTTCGCCTTCTGCTAGTAAAAACCATGCGGTTTCCATAGAATGCCCTGGATTAATCCTTCGGCCAAGTGGCGAATCCAAATAATCTCCATCCGCTGTCACGCATTCCAGAAGTGCCTGCTTTTCAGGCTTGACAAAATCCCGAAAAAGATCGTCGATTACTTCGCTAATGATATCGTCATATACAGGATCGGGTTGAACCTGCCTTAACACCTGCGCCGTAGCAACCAATACCATCCGCATATTATGACTTTTGATCTGATAATTCTGGGTAATATATTTTGCGGGAAGCAATCCCGGATTTCGGTAGTATGTTACAATTTGGTCAAACAGTTTTCTGGCTTGAATAAAGGCATTTTTATCTCCACTGGCCAGAGAATACTCCGCCAATCCAGAAGCTGCAAAAGCTTCGGCAAACCAATACCTGCGTTTGCGAATAGGACGTCCGTCGCGAGTTATTTCAAAGAAGATCCGTCCATCGCAATCAAAGCAGTGCTTGTTAAGAAAATGATAGGCGCTTTGGCTGGCCTGCAGAAATTCCGCTCGTTTTTCGACGTCATTATAGGCTTTTGCAAATGCCCACATTCCGCGTCCTTGAAACCAACCGCTTTTATCGGTACAATAACAGCTTCCGTCATAATCCAGACAGGTAATTATACCATTATATTCTTTGTCTACACCATACTTCAGCCAGAAAGGCAGGACCCGCTCCATTAAATCCTCTTGGTAAATATTGCGCAGCTTATGAATTTTCTTAATATCCATAGCTATTTTCTATCCTCCCAATCAAATTTCTTCTTCCCGACCACTGCGGACGGATCTTTCAATGGCGTCAACTACTCGCAAATCCATTAAGCCCTCCTCTGCGTTTGCAAGAGGCAGATCAGTCGTTTGCGCACAGCCCGCAAATGCAAGCAATTCTTCAGAGAGCGCTCCAGCAAAATGGTCGTTTACAATGGGGCGATAGCGGGTATCAGGACGTTTGACTCCATCATCGTTTACCAGGCAATAGCCTCGATCACAGCCTTCCACATACAGCACGCCCTTCGTTCCCACAACCTCAAGTTGATCATCCACAGCACTAGGCCATTTTGGATTCATAATCCAACTAGCTTCCATGGATACGATTGCGCCATCCTCATAGGTGACAATGGCCAGTATGGTATCAGTCATTCCATGTTCTTTTAGCACCAGATCACGTCGCCTGGCATATACCCGAACAGGCCTTGAGGGCATCATCCAATTGATGATATTGATGTCGTGAACCATGACGTGCATGCTCAAGTCAGAATGGCCGATAAAACGCAACGGTCCACCGATGCCACTGTTGCGTCGGCTATACATATGAACTATCTGGCCTATTTCATCGTTGTCAATGGCGCTTTTTGCTCGCGTGTAGCGAGTATCATGCCGAAGGTTATAGCCAATGGCAAAAACTTTGGAATATCCTTTGACAGCCTCATAAATCACGCGAGCATTTGCAAGCGTATCTGCGAGGGGTTTTTCTAACAGAATATGTTTGTTAGCTTTCACAGCCGTTAAAACTGCATCTACATGGAGGTTGTCAGGCATACAAATACTAACTGCATCAATACTTTTATCTTTAAGCATATCATGGTAGTCTTTGTATGCGTCTGCCCCATATTGAGATGCAATGCTTAGCAATGTATCCTCTCGGGAGTCACATACTGCCTTTACATTTACTCCTGGGATGCGGTGATAAATTTGAGCATGACTACTTCCCATGACACCAAGTCCGATAACTCCTATGTTTAGCATTGTGATGCCTCCTCCAATTTTCCTTTTTATTTTGTCGCTTCACGTAGAGCCTGTGCGATCACTCCATTATGCTCATCCAACAGGTATCTTGCATTTTCGGCTCCACAGTTCAACTTTAGCATTAAAATAGCCACGCTTACGTTCATACCAGCAACTTCAAGCGTATCTGCCGCTGTCTGACGGTCAACGCCTGTGACCTCCATAATAATGGATCGAGCTCTCTCCAAAAGCTTGTAGTTTGTTGGCTTTAAATCCACCATCAGATTTTCATAAACTTTACCAAGCCGAATCATGCTGGCTGTCGTCAGCATATTCAAAATCAATTTTTGAGCAGTCCCGGCTTTCAGGCGCGTCGACCCACAAACCACCTCCGGCCCCACCGGAACCGTAATGGCAATGTTCACCTCTTGAGAAAGCAGAGAGTTTTCACTGTTGCTGATTCCTATAGTTAGAATTCCTCTTTTGCCAGCTTCGGTAACAGCTCCTAAAACAAAAGGCGTACGTCCGCTTGCGGTAATGCCAACAAGGACATCATTGCTTCCCACTTGGTATTGGTCCAGCACTTTTGCTCCCGCATCTTCATCATCTTCCAACCATTCCTGAGCGGATTGGAAAGCGTCCATTCCTCCTGCTAAAATTCCCTGCACTTGTTGCGCATCAACGCCAAATGTAGGGGCGCATTCGCTGGCATCCAGTACACCCAGCCTTCCGCTGGTGCCGCTGCCCACATAATACAACCGTCCGCCCTTTTTAAAACGAGAGACAATGGCATCGACTGCTTGTGCAATGCTATCTAGTTGAGCTGCAACAGCTAGAGGTACAGTTTGATCCTCTTGATTCATCAATTGAAGAATCTTAAGGGTTTCGCAGCGATCAATATGGAGCGTTCTGGGATTACGCATTTCTGTGGTTAGCTTTTGAAGTTTACTGCTCATATTCGTACAGCTATACGCGGCAGCCGCGATGCAGCCTTTTGCGTATCTCCTTTCATTTCTTATTTTCTTGTTATAGAGTATATCATGTTGTAATTTAAATGTCAATATATAATATAAATATTAAAATAAAATTTTAAATAAATATTTTATTGACATTGGAAGGGATTCATTTATAATTGGAACAAGCATTAAAAAAACAAGGAGGTTGGCAAAATGCCCTATGTAATCGGCCTTGACGGCGGCGGAACCGCCACACATGCTAATGTATTCGAACTGTCAAGCAACAGACAGAAGCTTCTATCCGCAGGAGCCATCAATATAAATGGCGGAAATTGCAAGCAGACATCTGGTACATTAGCCGAACTATTTGAAAGAATCGATATAGACTTTGCACCACTTTCCCAGTGCTTGTATCTATGCATGGGTGCAGCTGGAGTCAGCAACAAAGCGAGCCGCTTTTTTTTGGAAGATTGTATTAAAAGTAGTGGTTATTCTGGTCCTTTTAAAATCGTGCCAGATTCAGAAACAGCATTGTTCGGGGCTTTTGAGGGTCACGCAGGTGCGATACTGATAGCTGGAACTGGATCCATTTGTTTGGGTATGTCAGCTGATGGGCGTCATCATCGCACCGGTGGTTTGGGCTATTTACTGGATGATGGAGGTAGTGGCTACCGCATCGGCCAAGAAATTCTTTCCTCAGTCGTACGTTCATGGGATGGAAGAGCAGACAAAACGTTATTTTGTGAATGCCTGAAAAACGAAGGGATAACCAGCACAGAAATGCTTTCAGCTATTATTTATGGTAGTCCCGCCGTGAAAAAGCTGATAGCCAGTTATGCAAAGTATCTACCCTCTGCTTATGAGCAAAAGGATCCTGTAGCAATACGCATTGTTTCTGTTATAGCATCTGAACTCCTTGAGCTTGTTATCCCTGTGATTCAGAAGCTGTCGCTTGATAATGCGCAGTTGGCCCTTTGTGGTGGGGTGTTTCGCTACCATCCATATATACGGGATCAATTTGTAAATAATCTTGCGAGCTATTTTCCAAATCTGAGTTGCGCCGCACCTTTGCATGATGCTGCTTATGGTGCACGATTGATGGCCATGCGGGCCGTTGGTTACATTTGAACCAGCACAGCATAAAGGCTTAAATGAGCGTTCAAAGACAATATATTCCGAACTATACTTCAGATGTCACTGCTCTCAAGTTGGATTGTCCCCCATTAAATGAGTAACGAAAAAAGAGAGCTTCTGGTGTAGAGTTGGACTTTTGGACTGTTCCCGGTTGAATGGACGTGAAAAGAAGAACCTGTCAGTTCAACCGGGAACAGTTCATATTTTTACTTTGTGGGAGGCTGATTTTATTATATACGATAGGTAAAGCTTTATCATCACAAAAATGAAGCCGAAAACTTAGAAGGCATAGATTACGCGACAGAACTAACAAATAAAAGTGACCTTGCATCATTCTTCATGCCAAATGGAAAATATCGTCTTCCGAACTTCCAACTTTGTATCCAATAAACCTTCCTCGCAGAGCAACGGAAGATCCTGGCGCGCAGTTTACGTCGCCGCCTTGAACTTCTTCCAGGTATCCACCGTAACCTGCGCTGTCTTGCTTTCCAGCAGCAACCAAACTCCTTTCAGCTGACGTTCGTTGAGACGTCCGGTTGCTTTAAAGGCATTCATGCGATTTTTCTGCCAATATACAACCGAGTAAATGTTCATTCATCCTGTCCACGCTCTGCGATAGCATGGCAGAATAATAATCAATGAAGTAAGTCATATCGTTGCCGGAGACTTCCACTTGGAGCATGGCTTTGTAGCACCGGTCTCGTTCTGCTGCAATCACTCCCGAAATGGAGAAGTACCGGAAGAAATCATCTCTCGTACCCAACAGCATCATGTAACTCAGCGCGCACCGTGCGTACGTTGCCGTCCGTGATGGGATGCGCATAGACGAAGTAGAAGTGGGCAATGCATGCCTTGAGCAGGGGGTGGAGTTAGCTGCCCGTGATAAAGACGATCAGATCTTTAACCAGGACTAGAATCTGCGCCGCATCTGGCGGGGCATAGACGCTTCCTTCACGTCCAGTCGCATAGAAAGGAATGGTTCTGAAGCCCTCCGCCGTTTCATCGGAAGCGCCGCAGGTGACAATGCGTGCGATGTCGATGAGGGTTTGCGCTATAATGAGATGTTCAAGCACATACAGTAGCGCCTGATAGTTGTTCTTAACCATCTGCTCGGATTTGTTGGTCGGGCTTTTGTTTTGCCAGATGCTCCAGACGGCCTCTGTTTTTGATGTAAAGGTGCCTTCAATCACGCTGGACCAAACTGCTCCGTCAATGGTTGATTCTTCCATGCCCTGCTCTGACAGCTCGTCAAATACAAAGCTTTGCCTGACAATGGCGGCTACCGCGTCACACTGCGCTTCAACGGTCTTGTTGATGACAAACAAAAAAGAAGCCCATTCTGTGCCTTGAGCGCAAAGATATGGTGTCCTTCTTTCGCGCTTCCTCCATTACAGGCCAGAATTGACCGATAGGTATGGAGACGGGAAGCCGGCAAGCGATTCCCTCGCGGGGCCAATACCGATCCATGAACTGCTGAGAATGCCGAGAAAACATGCCGTTTTCCGTCTAATATTGGTGGCCGCTGGTTTCTTGTCTCTCTACTAAAAATTAGACCATCTAACATTCATTTAACAGAGCATGGGATAGGTAGGGTATTCTCCCGGAAAATGTAAACACTCAAAGCCGTTAGAAATCCATTAGAATTAGGCGCTTCAAGGCATGTAAAGGCAAGCAAATGCGAACGCTGTTTGCTTCTCCTAAGCAAAGAGGCGGGATTTCAGATTCCATTTGCGACGCTGTCTCACAATGCCGAACACCTTTGTTTTCAAGGGCTTTGGTCTTTTTTGTAGCAATTTTCAAGTACAGTAACTTTTGAACGATTCTGTCGAGCTGAAAGTGCAAATTTTTTTGGGAATGGCAAAACAAAGTCGGATGAGGCTCAGAAACGGGAAATGATTAACAGGAAATCACCCATTCCAGCTAATCAAACTACCTTTCCAGCTATATTTTCCCACTCAGATGTATTAAGGTGATGCTAGGGATTCATAGTTTTATTCCTTTCTTGGTAGTCCGCAAACACCATCTTAAAGGAAGTTCTGCTGAGAGTCACTTCTTTTTTGGGTTGCACATAGATTGTAAATTCAAGTCCCAGAACCATACCAGCAAAATAAAGGGGAAGAAACAGAAATGTAAGTGAAATATGCTGCGGACAGGCCGAAAAATAATGTTTCTGCTACTTTGCCATACTGCCCCAGCACCAAAGTGAGTGCGATGACTGCCTCTATGGTCGAGCACAGCCGCAGATTGGCTGGTGTACCCAAAATTGATAAGAGGAGGTGGATATCAAATAGTATGACTAGATAAGCATCTATTTTTTGTAACCAAGAGATGCGGAGGATTTTCCGATATGATACGGCGCACCGTTCCCTATCCAACTGACAGAGTTGCGAGTACCATGAGCGACTGATGATTCACAAGTAAAGACCGCAGAGACCATGGAAGGTATCACACTGAAATCCATGATTGAGTATTTTCACGGCGAGCGTAAGATAGTTCTCCTTTTTACATGCCAAACCATATTCATTTTTGTAGGTTTGTCAAACATATTGGACAGGGAAGGAAGAAAGGAACTCTCTGGGAGCAGCCCAAAGAAGAGGACGCATGGGACGGGAGTTGCTCAGGCTTTGGGGGGAGCTTCCTGCCCACCAAAGTCGGCGAGGGAATAGAAACGATGCGTGTCGTAGAAGCGCTTTTGGTCCTCTCTATGACTACGTTCCACCTTTCCGTTGTGCCTGGGCGTATAGGGGCGGATGAGCTTGTGGCGAATTCCCAGTTGTCTGGCCGTTGCCTCAAAGAGGGTTTCCAGGTCGCGCTGGCTATGGGAAAAGCGATTGGTGAACTCAAAACCGTTATCGGTCTGAATACACTCGACGGCAACGCCTTTGCGGGCAAAATGCATAACAACCTTGCTTAGAAACTCAGCGGAGGAAAAGGCGCTTTGTTCCTCGTAAGCGCCCAGAACGCGATAGCGGGAATACTCGTCGATGGCGGTGTACTGATACAGCTTTAGCTGCGGGTCGGCAATACAGCGTCGGGGTACGACCTTCACGTCGATCTGAACACGCTGGCCAGGGTATTGCATTTGCTCGTAGGGTTTGGGTTTGTAGGGTTTCTTCTTTTCTACCTGTGTTGTCCATCCTTCCCTTCGCATCACCCGCCAGAGGCTTTCGATGGTTCGTGTATATCCTCGTTTCCGCATTCGCGCCCATAGCTCCACAATTCCAAGCTTGGGATTTCGTCGGTGCATATCAGAAATGAGCTTGAGTTCCTCAGGGGTATGCTGGTTAGGGTGGCTATGAGGACGCCGGGACCGGCAGGCCAGGGATTGCAGGGAACCGTCGTAGCGGGCACGCCAGAAGTAGATATAAGACCGGCTTTTGTTGTACTTCCGACTGGCACGGCTTACTCCGTACTTCTGGGCGTAGGTCAGCAGAGACTGGCGGTATTTCATGTCCTGTGTTATACTGTTCATGAGGCTTGAGCTCCTTCCTTAGTTGTTGTCGCAATTCAACTATACCAGATGGGCGCTCAGGTCTCATCCTTTTTCTCTCTACTGTCCAATATGTATTGTAGCTCTACATTTTACATGCCAAACCATATTCATTTTGCTCTTGATTCTTTGTTTGTGCTATACTATAATGGTTGTGTAGAACCCATCCCAGCCTTGACTTCTGTTATCATCGCCGATAACAAATTGATAACAGGAACCCGGATAGGCGATATGGTCAGGATACCCCAGAGACACAGAGCCACCCTATGCAGCAGGCGCCATAAAAATTACGCAAAAAGCGTTAATCCTGAAAGAGTGGGAATGACGCTTGAAACGGCGCAAACCCGCATGAATACAGGCTTTTTTGCCCGTCCATATTGCTCTTGATACTGGATTGATACTATTTGTGTCCGCCTGGTACTCTCAAGAGAATAATCCCAAAAGGACAAGCAAAACCGCCCTGCTGAACGA
>OGYF01002598.1_pt1 | contig 13315 bp, 10 predicted proteins | sample 1576451 | NCBI WGS metagenome assembly OGYF01 (sample SAMEA3541505, study PRJEB24748) | human gut metagenome | biome: human gut; feature: human-associated habitat; material: faeces | place: China | collected 2012 | reverse complement strand
TTCAACAGTTGAGTTTATGGCAAGCAGGTTGTGCGTACTAGTTTCAAATTGTGGAGCAAATACTGAACTAATACATGATCAACAGAATGGACTGGTATTTGAATATGGATGCCCAAAAAGTTTAGCAGATTGTATTGAAGAACTATATTTAGACCCTGAAAAAAGAAATCGATTAATGAGAAATGCATATAACTCAAGCTTGAAATATTCAATTTCTGAATGTGTTGATGGCATATATCAAGTATATGAAAGATTAAATTCAAAAAGAAAGAGGAAAAATGAAGCTATCATTTAAGATTACTCCTGCAAGAATATTATATATCGCCTTTATATTAATGCTCGTTTTAACGTGCTTGCCGATTACAATGGTTTTTCCAGGCATCATAAGGAAATCGATGCAGGGACTTGCGTTGCTTTTGTTTATATTGGGATTGGGAATGCAAAGGCAGAAGGCTATATTACTAGAATATATCTTTTGCTGTTTGTTCTTTTTTACATATATATATAATGTATGGGGATTTACACAAAGTTTATTTTCCTGTTTGTTTAATACCATGGCGGGTTTCTCATTTGTTTTTTACTCAATTTATCTAATTTATAATAAGGATAATGAAGAGAATAAAAAATATATACGGAAAGCTTTAAGGGCAGTAATACTTGTTTTTATGATTACCTCGATTACTACAATTATCGGTCTACAACGTTATCCTTTGGCAGTGCGAGAATTGGGTAAAAGCGGTTCGGGATATGCAAGTACTGGAGATGATTTTATTGCTTTAAAAGCTGTATATAGGAAAATGAATATAGCTGGATGGAATATGGCATTTGGAATAGTGCTTATGTGTCCGATATTTGTGAGATTATTTCAGATCACAAAAGAAAAGAAATATATTGTTTTTTTGGCAATTAGTGAAGTGTGTGTACTTTTTTCCCAGCTTACAATCGGGTTGATACTATCTGTATTAGGTATTTTTCTTGCTCTGTATCGCCCATCAAAAAAGGCAAAGGATATTATTATACTGCTATTTGTGCTGTTTATAGCATTTATAATGTTGTTTATGTTAGATGACATTTTACTCTTGACAGTACGAATTACCAATAATTTGAACCTGAGTTTTGTGAGCGATAAGTTAAAAGATGCTCTTATGCTCCTTTCTGGATCCGTAGGCAGCGACGCATCAGCTAGATTCGATCGGTATAGCAAAAGTCTTGCAGTATTCTTTCGATATCCAGTAATGGGAATTTCCATTCATGGAGTTCCTCACGATGGAATGTTTGGAAATCATTCTGATATTTTTAATTTACTTGGGTATTATGGGGGCTTTGGCATAGTTGTCATGATCATTATGGTTTGCAGATACTTCAACCATATAAAGGTGAGCGTTGGAAAGAATAGTTGGATTTACATCTCACAGCTATTTATATTCATATTGTTAGCAGTTTTAAACCCAGTTTGGTATTCGCCCCAGGTGTTTATTGGTGCAATGCTGATGCCTACTCTGGTTGAACATTATCAGAAGAAGCGTACGGCGCATATAAGAATAAAGATTAGTGGGTTAAATCCAAATTGGATTAATTAATGGAATCGGAGTGTTTAACTGTTGTCATGGAAGAGAAGAGACAAAATCGAATTGGGATTATTACAATGTATTACAATTCCTCGAATTATGGAGGGCTTCTTCAAGCGTATGCCCTATGTAAGTATTTAAATGATAGTGGTTATCCAACTAAACAGATTACCTACGATTTCTATAGGAAGACCATATCTTCATCAAAAGATTACAAGAATTTAGTATCGTTTCTATTTAAACGACTTCAAAAAAGAACCAATAATCTGATTATTAAAACAATAAACATAATACATGGAGTAAGTGAGTTACGAAAAGACAGAAGGAATATATGTGCTGAATTTCGAGCTTCAATACCGCATACAGAAACAGTATATAATGATAATAGCATTGAAGACTGTAATAACTTATTTGATATATTTATTGCTGGAAGTGATCAGGTCTGGAATCCTGATGTATTTAGACCAAGTTTCTTTTTGTCTTTTGTAAATGAGGAGAAAAAGAAAATATCATATGCTGCAAGTATAGGAAACTCGATTACAGGAAAGGAAATGCAATCAGAATATGAAGATGCACTCAATAAGTTTGATAGGATATCAGTGAGAGAAAAATCTGATATTAATAAGTTAGAAGATCTATGTAAAAAAAGGGTTGAATGGGTGGTGGATCCAGTATTTCTTCTTACAGAGAAACAGTGGGAAACGGTTAGTTCGCCAGTTCAACTTAACATAAATAAAGAGTATATTTTCTGTTACTTTTTGGGAGACGATAAGCGTCATAGAGAGATTGCGCAAAAGGTAGCAAAAATGTGTAACTGTGCAATTGTTACGATTCCTTATATGCAAATGAATTATCGAAAGTGTGATTCCAAATTTGGAGATGAAAAACTTTTAGATTTGACACCAGCTCAGTTCTTATATTTAGTAAAGAACGCTAAAGGGATATTTACAGATTCATTTCATGCAACTGCGTTTTCAATAATATTTAATAAATGGTTTATTACGTTCGGGAGAACAGATCATCCACGAATGAATGAACGAATTACAAGTATTACATCTCTTTATAATTGCGGAGACAGATGTGTTTTGGATTATAGCGATGATGTAGTTCAAAGGATATTTGATAAATGCCCTCTGACTACTAATTGCAGATATGAGTCGCAAAAAGCTTTACAATTGATTGGTAGGTCGAAAGAATTCCTTTTAAGTATAGGAAAGTGAGTACAGGGTTAATGGCTCGACCTTGGAGGGAGTATTATGTTAGAGATTCTTGATGAACAGTGTACAGGTTGTACCATGTGTGGACAGTTGTGTCCAACTGGTGCTATTCAATTTGAAATTAAGGACGGCTTTAGATATCCGAAGGTTGTTCGAAACAAATGTATTAATTGCGATTTATGTAATAAAAGATGTCCGGCTAAAAATAATAATATAGAAAAAAATAGTTTTCCAAAAGTATACGCTGGATGGATAAACGATGAAGAACAAAGAATCAATTGTACCTCTGGCGGTATATTATTTGAATTATCAAAATTCTTCTTGGAAAACAATGGTTATGTTGCAGGGGTAGCGTGGACAGATGATTATAAGAATGCTAAGTATGAGTTAATACACGAATATAAAGAGCTTTATCGCATTACACAGACAAAATATTTTCAGCCGGAGATGTCCGAAATATTTGTCCAGATAAAAGAGAAGCTAGATAAAGGATCAAAGGTACTATTTATTGGAACATCGTGTTCTAACGCAGGTTTGAAATCATTTTTAAATCGGGAGTACAATAATTTATATTGTTGCGATTTTGTTTGTAGGGGATATACTTCTCAATTATATCATCAGAAAAGAGTTCAGGAATTAGAGTCAGCAAAAGGATCGAAAGTTAAGGGCATATTTTATAAAAACAAATCTATTGGATGGGAACAATTCGGGACAAAATTCGATTTTGAAAATGGAGAATCTTATTATGTAAACCGCTATGATGATCCGTATGAGTACATGCTTCAGATCAATGATTATGTCACGAGAACCTCTTGCTTTGAGTGCAAATATAGAGGTAGTCATCGTATTACAGATATTACAGTTGGTGATTTTTGGGGCATAAAAGGACTTCCTAAGGATGCTTATAAAAAAGGTGTATCTGCTATTCTCATTAATTCGAAAAAGGGTGAAATATTACTTTCTGCTATCGATTCTCAAATTCAAAAAGAAGAAAGAAGTTTATGGGAGTTAGCTAAGGGTAATCATTGCCTCTTGGGGCAGCTTCCTTTTAATAGCGGCAGAGAAATCTTTTATGAGGATCTACAAAATCTTACCATAAATGAGATCCATAAAAAATATGGAAATATTACCTCTTATAAGAATGAGAAAAGAATGAAAAAAGTTAAGAAAGTCATTTACTATTTGCTTCATATAAATATTATTTCCTTTGTTAAATACAACTTTTTAAACCGGAATGTTATTAGAGATAAAGGTAAATATTTGATTCCTTTTCGTGGAACATGTGTTAACATTGAAAAGAATGGATCTATTATTCTACACAGTAATTTGATTTTGAATGCATTGAAGCATAAAGGGTCAAGGGATCAAACTTTTTTGCATATATATCCGGATGGAAAATTAATTGTAAATGGAAGAGTAAGGTTCGCTGCTACAAGTTCTGTAGATATCCTTCCTGGAGGAACTATAGAACTGGGAGAATTAGATTCAAATTATGGCACAGTAATTGTATGCGCTAATAAAATATCAATTGATGACGGTGCTGAGTTTGGAAGAAACGTAATTATATATGATAGCAATTTTCATCCAACGAAATTAAACAAGGCAACATTTGGGAGACCATTAATTATTGAAAGGCACGTCTGGTTATGTACAGGTGTATGTGTAACTAAAGGATTGACAATTGGAGAAGGATCCATTTGTTCTATTAATTCTAGTATTACGAAAAACGTAAAACCACGGTCGATGGTGATGGGAAATCCTGCCAAGTGCGTGATGGAAGATGTGGAATGGTGATTATATTAAATGGTCAATAGTCAGAACAAAAAAATAGCTGTAATAATTTCATATTTCACAATGTTAGTCCAATTTGCGGTTGTTTTTTTTATTACTCCATATTTACTAAAACAACTAGGTGATTCTGAATATGGATTATATCAACTTGTGGCATCGACTGCGTCATATTTAACACTCCTCGGATTTGGGTTTTCAGCGGCATACATTCGCTTCTACTCTAGATTTAAGAGTAACAATGAAGAGGAAAAAATAGCATCGCTAAATGGAATGTTTATGACGCTATTTTTGATAATGTCTATTTCGTGCATAATTATAGGTGCTATAGTTTGTTCGAACATAAATGTTGTATTAGGAGATAAACTTGAAGTAGACCAGTATAGCGAAGCGAAGAGAATATTCTTCCTTTTAGCATTAAATATGGCGCTGACTTTTCCAAAAAGCATATTCGTTTGCAACACTACGGCGCATGAAAAATTTGTATTTCAAAAAAGTCTAGTTCTATCTGTAGACGTATTAACACCTATTCTTCAAATAGTATTTGTTGTTTTTTTGAAGAACGGTTTTGCTTTAACTTTAGCCACAACAGCAGCCACACTTTTCGATTTCATAATCAATATTCTTTATAACGTGTATAAATTAAGGATGAGATTCAAATTTGGGAATTTTGATTGGCCACTACTAAAGGAAATATCGATCTTTACCTTCTTCATATTTCTAAATCAGGTTCTAGATCTTTTAAGCAGTACAAATATTGATAACTATTTGATTGGAAGAATCATTGGAACTACTAGTGTAACAATATACAGCATGGGCAGTAAAATTAGTCAGATGTTCCACTCTGTTGCTGCTCCAATTTCTGCTGTATTTGTGCCGACAGTGTACAGATTGGTAGAAGAAAAGAAATCAAACGAACAGTTATCAGCTTTATTTACAAAAGTGGGGAAGATTCAGTTTATAATTCTTTATTTAATTATATCCGGATTTGTTCTTTGGGGGAAGCCGTTTATTAATATTTGGATTGGTGAAGGATATGAGGATTCATATTATATTGCAATTGTCCTAATGGCTTCACTTGTGGTTGCTCTTTCACAGAATATTGGTATAGAAATCCAGAGGGCGGTAAATAAGCACAAAGTCAGATCAATTGTATACCTAGTAATTGATATTGGTAACGTTTTTATTAGTATCCCCCTTATTAGGTGGTTAGGCCCAATAGGAGCAGCCGTTGGTACAGCTATTGCAATGCTGCTTGGAACAGTAATATTTATGAATTGGTATTACAAGGTTGGGATTGGTATTGCAATATCAGGTTATTGGAAAAATGTATTACAAATAATATTGTGTTCTTTGCCAGCGATTATTGTTGCAAGGATTATGATAAAAATATTGGGAACGGGAATACTGACGACTATTTTGCAGGCGCTTGTTTATGTCATCATCTATGCAATAACTATTTATTTGGCTGTTTTGGATCAAAAGGAGAAAGATACAGTAAATATTATTAAAAGGATACGAAGGAGCGTTAAATGAAAGTTCTAGTTATCGGCGGGATGGGAATAATAGGCAGCGCTATTACAGAGGCAGCTGCCAAGAAAAAAATGGAAGTATACGTGCTTAGTCGGAGATCCTTGATAAGTAGATATAAGAATATTGGAATACAAGGGTACTCGGGAGATTGGAAAAACAACGAGTTTGCTGAGCAAGTATTGCAAAACAATTATGATATTATTGTGGATACACTGGTTTTCAATATTAATGAATTAAAACGGGATTTGCAACTTGTTGAGGGGCATTGTAAGCAATTCATTTATATTTCAACAGATGCTGTATATAACCATTCGCAGCTAAATGTTTCAGAAGATGTGCCTATTGATTTATCAAGATTGGAATGGCCATATGGATATAATAAACGAGAAGCTGAATTATATTTACTTGAGCATGAGAACGAATATTCATTCTTTTGGACAGTAATTAGGCCGACAGTTACATATGGAGATACACGGATTCCAGTTGGCTTTGCAAGTAGAAAAAATGAATACACTTTGATAAAACGTATCATCAATGGCAAACCAGTTGTTGCATTTGATGATACCGATTCTGTTCACTCAATTTGTCATTCAAGCACTTTTGGTTCAGTTGTGACGGATACTTTTTTGAATGATAATGCCAAATTTCAGTTCATTCATATTTCTAATGATAAAACATATAAGTATCAGGATATATTTGATGCGATATCTAAGCTTCTTGAGCGCGAGGTGAAAATTATACACATAGATCCTATAAAGTTAAAATCCTTAAATAAGGGGAAGTATGAAGAAATAATTTATGACAAAAATCCTTCTTTTACATTAAACAATAAGAGGGCTAAAGAAGTATCAAGAAATACAAATTTTGATGTTGATATTATAGAATCTCTTCGTTCGACACTTCAGAATTTAGAGAAGGAAGATAAAGAAGAGGATATAGAGTACAATATGTTATCCGATGCTTTAATAAGCGAATATACAAATTTAGAATTGCCAGAAAATGAAAAAGCATATGCCCAAGATTATTATAGACAATTGTCAAATCAAGAAAAGTTAGCAATTAAAATATTTAAGATGAAGAGAAGGACTAAGTCGCGTTTACGGCCTATTGTTCATAAATTAATTAGAAATAAAAAAAAATGAGGATGTGACTATTGTGAATAATTCCATAGCGAATTTGCTAAAAGCTACTTGTAGCAAATACAAAGATAAAATTGCTTATAAGGATTCAAAATCCGGAGTGACTTTCGGGGATATATGTACTAAATCGGGTAGTATAGCAACTACACTTATTAAAAAAGGCTATTATGAGAAACCGATATTGGTTGTTTCGGAAAGATCAACAATAACGCCAATCGCACACATAGGAATAGCTAGATCCGGCAACTTTTATGTCCCAATGGATCCTAGTAATCCTATGTTTCGAATGAAGCAGATAATAAACATAATAGAGGCTAATATTTTATTAGTAGATAAAAATAGTTTCGGAATTATTGAGTCACTTGACTTTCAGGGTGAAGTTTATATCTTGGAAGATCTGATTAATAAAGAGTATGACGAAAAACTCGTATCCACTATAGAAGATAAAATGGTGTCTTCTATGCCACTGTATGTCATTTTTACTTCTGGGTCGACGGGTGTTCCAAAAGGTGTTACAACTTCGCATGAATCTTTAATGTGTTATATTGATGATGTGACAGATGTGCTTCAATTGACAGATAAGGATATTTTAGCAAATCAATCCCCAATGGATTATATAGCAGCTGTTAGAGATATTTTTATTCCTTTGAAGACTGGTGCAACAACATGTATTATCCCTAACAATGAATTTGCCATTCCGGATAAGTTATTAAACTCTTTAAATAATAATAAGATTACAACTATATGCTGGAGTTCCGCGGGGTTAGAATTATGTGTAAAAACTGGCCTTTTTGAGTGTGGGATTCCTAAGCATCTTAATAAGATTCTTTTTTCTGGATCAATTCTATCTGGGAAAGCATTAATGGAATGGCAAACCGCATTACCAAATGCAACTTTTGTTAATCAGTATGGGCCAACTGAAGCAACTGCATCTTGTACATATTATGTTGTTGGAGAAAAAGCAAATATTAATACTATTTTGCCAATTGGAGTACCTTTTAAAAACTATAAGATTATTCTCTTAGATGATAATGATAGAGAGGTAGAACAAGGTTGCGAAGGAGAGATATGTGTATCCGGGCCTACTGTAACTCTTGGATATTATCGTAATCCTGAAGCCACATCAAAGGCATATGTCCAAAACCCGATTAATCCATATTACCGTGAAATAATCTATAAAACTGGAGACATCGGTCGTTATAACAGTGATGGTATTCTTGAGTTTTGTGGACGTAGAGATCGACAAATTAAACATATGGGGCATCGTATTGAACTTGAGGAAATTGAAGCAATAAGCAGATCAATAAAAGGAGTTGACGAGTGCGCTGCGTTGTATGATTATAACAAGTCAATTCTAGTATTGGCATACACGGGAATATCAACTAATAAAGAAATTGCATTACATTTTCGAGCCAACTTTCCTGCATATATGGTACCAAGAAGGATTTTGAAGCTAGATGCATTACCAAAACTACCAAACGGGAAAAACGATATTAAAACTTTGGAAAGGGAGATAATTAAATGAATGAACTTTTAGAGATTTTAAATGAACTTCGTCCTGATATTGATTTTTCAAAAGAGAACCAGCTTGTTTCAGGAGGGATATTTGACTCTTTTGACATTATTGCACTAACAGAAGAGATAAGTGACACATTTGGTGTGATAATAAAACCAAAGCAATTAACAGCAGAAAACTTTGATTCGGTTGACGCGATGATGAAGTTAATAGAGTCATTAAAATAGGGGGAATTATGGAAAATAAATACAAAGAAATATTATCACAAATAATAACCCCTTCTTATCTGTTTGATGTTGATGCATTTAAAGATAGGTGTTTTGAGATTAAAGAAATAGTGGGAGAAAATGTTGATCTTTGCTATTCAATGAAAGCAAATCCGTTTTTGATTGAGTTTCTTCCCGATTGTATCTCTAGAGTTGAGGTATGCTCCCCTGGGGAAATGTGTATATGTGAGCATTATAACATTCCCTCTAAGATGGTCTTTTATTCCGGCGTTAACAAAAATACTGAAGATGTAGCGGATGCATTTAGATATGGTGTAAAAGATTTTACTGTTGAAAGCTATAAGCATTTGTCAATAATAAACAATCTTGGAAAAGCCAATGATACAGTCATACCCATTTATATTCGAATTTCATCTGAAACACAGTTCGGAATGGACATTAATGATGTTAAGAAAATAATACATGATAGAAGCAGTTATCCTTACGTTATAATAGCAGGAATTCATTTTTTTTCCGGGACTCAAAAGAAAAAAACGGATCAAATAATAAAAGAACTTTCAGAAATAGAAGAGTTTATCATTAATACTAAAGAGACTTATGATCATGAGATAAAAGAAGTTGAATATGGAACCGGGCTATTTATTGATTATTTCAACAACTACGATCAGAAGTACTATGATTTAAAACAGATTTCATATTCATTGAATAGTCTTGCTTCCATCACAAAATTAACAATTGAAATGGGAAGGTATTTTGCTGCTCCTTGTGGTTATTATATCACTAGAATAGATGATATTAAAAATAATGATGGAGAAAACTTTATCATCGTAGATGGTGGAATGAATCAACTTGTTTATGATGGTCAATTGAAAGCAATGCGTAAACCAGCTATCACACATATTGATTGCAGCGGGTCAATAGTGTCTAGAAATAATCAAAAGGAATATACAATATGCGGAAGCCTATGTACTACAAGCGACGTCATTGTGCGTGATTATGCCCTGTCTGAGCCTCAAATAGGAGATTATCTTATTTTTCATAAAACTGGAGCTTACACATTTATGGAAGGCATGAGTACTTTTTTAAGTAGAGAGATGCCCCAAATTTGGGCTTTAAAGTCTGGTGAACTGATTATGTTGAGAGATCGTATTTATACGCATCAATTTAATAGAAGAAGAGACGGATAATTTCAAAGATGTATACAGGATTACAATAGTGTAATGGTTAGTGAGGCAGAAATAAGAGAATATAATAAGCAGTATCTAGGATTGCGGAGGTAAGATTAATAGTAGCAATAAAGTGAATATGATTTCATTTTGGAGAATAGTATTTACTTTTTCTATCGCTATTCATCATTTGTATAATACCTATAGTATACCCACTTACTGGATGATTGGTGTAGAGTTTTTTTAATCGTTAGTGGGTGGTTACTCGCTGAAAAAGCAGATACATCTAATTACACATCATTTGAGTATATAGTGTATAGAATAAAACGGCTGTATCCGCAGTATATTATTGCGCTGCTTATTTGCATTTTTTGTATGCGATTTAGCGGTGTGTTGGGGATTAGCAATCAGTGGAGCATAAGTAGTATAAAAGCTTGGATTATCGAATATGGATTTAAAGAAATATTGATGATTCATTTTTGGCCGTGGGGAACTGAGTATTGGCATATAGCAAATATTCCTACGTGGTATATTTCAGTTATGTTTATTTTCCAGTTTAATTCTATATGGATTGTATAAGAAAGATAAGGTATTCTTATGCCAAATAATAATACCTGTCAGCATAATGATATTTTATACTACATCTTATAAGCTTTATCACAATTTTACTGAGGATGAGTATATAGCTGGAATAATCAGTTTAAAAATGTTCCGTGGCTTTACCGAAATGGGGCTTGGGATATTGCTGCATGAGATTCATAAAAGAAAAGAATTGTTAAACCAGAGCAGGAGCAATGTAGTGAGTACTGTATGTTTTTTAACAGTACTTACATTATCTTGGTCTCATGGGGAAAGTTATAATTACATTTATGTTATATTGATATCTATTGGTGTATTTTTTGCTTTTGATGTAGAGATAACAAAATGTAAAGCTTTTATAGGATTTTTGAGTGGTTTGTCATATTCAATTTATTTGAATCACAACATCATACGTTTATATATAATGCCCAAATTGTTTTATGATATCAATACGTGGTATGTTAAGGCTGTATACTTACTGGTGGTTATCTGCTTTGCATACATTATGAGTGTATTCACAGACTGGTTAACGAAGATTGCAAATTATGTGTATGTACATTGGGTAAACGGAAACAAGGCAAATCAATAATTTTATCGCTAAATCCTAACGCCGGGGCGTTGCACTCCGGCGTTTTCTTGGCTATAATCAATTAGAACGGAAAACCTATGTAATAGAGCCAAACATGACCCTAAATTACCGGAATATGCGGCTCCCATTCTCTGGAATGAGGGCTCTCAAAGTCCGGACAGATGGCCCAAAGAATCCTGGAATAATCAAAAACTCTCATAGACTTGCTAACATTCAGCGCATCCATCAAAACCTTTAAAAGAACTGGCAGGACATCATAACTCATGCGTATTAGCAACCATTTTGCTTCAATTTTTACCGTATATGAAGTGTTAAGGCACATGGAACTAATTCATGTAGGCGTAAACAGTTCTGCCAGAGAATTCTCTGACCCTATAGCAATCTGAAACACATCCTGTTTATGAGATGTAAAGTCAAGAATGCTAACTTTTCCAGCTAGATCTGGCAGATTTTTACGAAGCCAGCTGACTGCATTGTAGAAACAAGTTGGAAAAATCCCATATTTATTGCACTATACGGCATCACTCAATTCGATTTGACGACACTTACTTACCATTTCCATCCATTCATTAAGGGAACTCCCTGGGGGATGTTTAACAGCCATAATGAGACCTCCATATGTAGTAAATTTTTATTTCCTATCAGCGGAATGTAGTGAAAATTTATTTACTATTGCCATTATGGACTACAAAATGGTGGATGAAAAGTTACCCAGGAATTAAACGCTTACTCTTCATTTGAGATTGGTAACTTTGTGCCAAGTGGGGCCAAAGCGTTAAAAGAACACTAGAATATGCGATTGCTTTGGTAGTTCTTCAAACGAAGCTGGTATTCTTGTGTATTACAATAGGTTTTGTCATGCCTAACCTTAGCAATGGGCTCAAAATAAGCACCATAACTTTCAATTACTGGTAAATAATCAGATGTGATAGCGCAAGGAATTGTTTTTGTGATTCCATGTTTACGTTCACCTAAATGTAATTTCACTTCTCTCAAAGAGAGTTTATTAAATCCATTTTCAAAGAACAAAAAGTTGATATGACCTTTTCGCGCTATCGAGTGATATGCTAAACAATCGGGCTTTTCCAGTTTTACTAAATTTACGATTCGCATATCATGCAGATTTAGTTTTTTGTTATTTTCTATTTTTAATAGAATATCATGAAAATTTATATCTCGTCCGTCAATGATTGTTAGATTATTATCAAATCCTAAAGTAGGAAAAGTACTACTGGAATCATCATATGCCCAAAAGGTAAGATAATCCTTGTTTCCGCCATGTTTTCTTATTTCGGCTAATGCTGTCGCAGGAGAATCAGCCCAATATGAAATTTTTTCCTCGGGAAATAGCCGTGAATATCTTCCTAATTGGTTGTTTACTCTTAGATTACCAGAATGTAAGCAACTTATAGTCTTTCCATATACCCACTCGCTGATATTAACACATCTGAAAAAGGAAAACTCATTTGTCTTATATACAGGAAGACTTGTGTGTTTTAATACTTGTGAAAAAATAGAATGATTTTGAAAAAGTGTGCTCATGATTCATCCCCTCATATAATATTGTGTATGGCAGAAATACCCAATAGTCAATCGATAAATCAGTATAGGAAAATGTCTGTATTCCTACTCGTTGATTAGTAGATAGTCCCACGGTGGGGCTCTTATGAGTTTTCTTCCTCATAGAGCCACACCGGCTATCCCGAAAGGCCAGCAACAACAAATTTTGATATTCACTTAGTGAACAGCTGTTGGCTTATTCACCTCCCATCCCCCGAATCACCCTCTCAATCGTCTCCTCATCCCGCTCCAGTTCATCCGCGATCTGCGATATGGATTTTCCCTTTTGAAGCTTGGTGCGGATGAGGCTTTTTATTTCGTCCTCGCGTCCCTCCTTGTGTCCTGCACTGTGCCCTTCTGCGATCCCTTCTTTCCGCGCCTCAGAGGCGATGGCCTTCCGCCTTAGCGCCAGTTCACGCTCCTCATCATACTC
>OGYF01002593.1_pt1 | contig 13343 bp, 13 predicted proteins | sample 1576451 | NCBI WGS metagenome assembly OGYF01 (sample SAMEA3541505, study PRJEB24748) | human gut metagenome | biome: human gut; feature: human-associated habitat; material: faeces | place: China | collected 2012 | reverse complement strand
ATTCAGGAAGAAGCGCCGAGCCTGGGCAAGCCGGTCCTCGTGCTGAGAGATACGACCGAACGCCCGGAAGGCATCGCGGCAGGAACGCTGAAGCTGGTCGGCACCGATACCGACTCGATCGTCCGAGAGACATCCATCCTCTTGGATGATTCCCACGCTTACGCCGCTATGGCCAACGCGGTGAACCCTTACGGCGACGGCAAGGCAAGCGAGAGGATCACCGACGCCCTCATCTCTTATTTTGAGAGGAACGCGGCAAAATAAACGCAAAAAAAGTCATATCGCCGGGTCAGTCCCGATGATATGACTTTTTGCTTATTCGTCCTGTTTGTCTTCCTCTTGCCGGTCTTCGTCCTCTGCTTTCGGATCAGCTTCCGCTTCCTGCGTGTCTTCTCCTTCATCCGCTGGACGTTCTTCCTGTCCCTCAGCCTTTTCGCTCGCTTCCACCAGCTGCCGGCTCATCCTCGGCCGTTTCCTGCGCGCTGTTTTCCACAGCTGCTTCCTGCTTGTCGGTTTCCGCAGCCGCTTCCTGCGCATCTGCTGTCTCCGGCTGTTCCTGCGGGATCAGGCAGGCATGCAGATCATTCAGCTTCTGCAGGATGACGCCAGCCACATAGAACAACAGCGCAAAGCACAGATACAGGTAAGACTGGGAGACCATGTACTGGACAGCCTCCGCAAGATTAGAACCGATGTCCATCCCCTGATACGCGTAATACTGTGAGACGTAATCATATGCGGAATACATCATATAGACGCCATAGCACAGCAGCAGCACGGCCAGGACATAGAGCGCGATCGTTCCGGCCCTGGTTCTCTTTTTCTGATTCATTTCTTCATCTCTCCTTATCTTTATCAGTATAACATGTTCTCCTCTCATTTATGTGTCGGTTTGGTGAAGAACGAAAAAAAAGCACGCCGCTGCATGCTTCCTTTACAAATGGTGATGCCGATGAGACTTGAACTCACACGGGTTGCCCCACTACCCCCTCAAAGTAGCGTGTCTGCCATTCCACCACGGCATCGTTACGAGTAGTATTATACTATATGCCGAAATGAATTTCCAGTACAATTTACACAAATTTTGTCTTTCGGATAAAAAGAAAAGCCTTCGTTTGAAGGCTTACTTTGCATATGGTGCGGAGGAAGGGATTTGAACCCTCACGCCTTGTGGGCACTGCCGCCTGAAGACAGCGTGTCTGCCGTTTCACCACCTCCGCGTTTGCTCTAATAATATACAACACATCCCATCCTTTGTAAACCCCTTTTTTCAATTTTTTGTCAAAAATTTCAACTTTCTCTGTCATGGCGTTTTTCGGACCATCTGCCTGTCAAGAGCCGTGTCCACAGCACGAAAAAAAACTGAGATCTCCTCCCAGTTTTCTCAGCCTTCCATCACCGGCTCTCTCATCACTTCGATATGCACTTTCGCATACAGCTTCTTTACCGCCTCTGCGTCTGCCATGCCTCTGGAGAACGCTGACGCGCTGCCTGCGGCGATTCCTCTTTTGAAGGCCAGCGCATAATCGGAAGTCTGCAGCCATCCCTTCAGGAAACCAGCGACCATCGCGTCTCCGGCTCCTGCCGTATTGATGACACGTCCTGCCGGGCTCTTCCCGTAATAAAACCCGCCATGCTCATCCAGAAGATATGCGCCATGCTCGCCGCATGACACGAGCACATTGCGGACGCCGCGCTGCGCAAGAGCGATCATGCTGGAGAGCAGCACGCCTTCCTTCATCGGGCAGTGGAAGATCTCCTCCAGCTCCCGAAGGCTCGGCTTGATCAGAAACGGCTTTTCCTCCAGCACATGCAGGAAGGGGCTTCCGCTGGTATCCACGATGCACAGCACGCCTCTGCCGCTGAGCCGCTTCATGATCTGCGCATAGATGGTGTCAGGCACGCTCTTCGGCACGCTGCCCGCCATCACCAGCACATCGCCTTCCCCAAGACGATCCAGCATGGACATCAGCGTGCCGATCTCTTCCGCGTCCGGCTGCGGTCCCTGTCCGTTCACCTCTGTTTCCTCTTCATCGAGGATCTTGACATTGATCCGGGTAAAACCGTTTTTGACGCGCAGAAAGGAAGGGGTAACGCCGCAGGAGCGCACACCGTTCTCAAACAGCTCTGCCGTCACGCCGGCCGTGAAGCCAAGCGCGATGGAATCGACGTTCAGATGCTTCAGCATGATGGAAACATTCACACCCTTTCCGCCATAAAAAATTTCCTCGCTGTCTGCGCGGTTGATCTTCCCCGGCATCAGCTTTTCCATTTCCACCAGATAATCCAGTGAGGGATTCAGTGTCAGTGTATAGATCATGATTGCTCCTCCTTTCCATACATCCATTGTTCTCATTATACTACGGTCCTGCCACATTACGTCAAGCAAGTTTCCCTGACGGTTTCCGACAAAACCTGAGCCTCGCGCTCCTTACCATTCTATGCGCCTGCTGTCCGGACATGACAAAAAGCCCCCGCTTCACGCGAAGGCTCCTCGGCACGTCAATGCGCCCTATGCTTCCTCCTCAGCCATGCGGCTGCCAAGATAGATCCTGCAGAAAGCGCTGCCCATGGCAGAGCTGTGCTGTTCGCCGCAGTCTTCGGCTTACGCGTATTCGCGATGCGGATCAAGACGGTCTGTGACACGCCCGGCGTATCTTCATCCAGCACGATCTTGCTCACTTCGTTTGATTGCTGATAACCTTCAGGCGCCTGCAGCTCTTTCAGGTAATAGGTGCCATAGCGCAGTCCGGAAAACACTGCCGTTGCGCTCTCCTGATCCGCGTGCGCCTTCATGATCAGCGTCTTGCACGCCTCATCGGCATACAGCCCGAATACGAAATCGCGCCCCTTGATCGGCTCGCCGCTCGCTGAATCGACCTTTTGTATTTTCAGATCGCTCAAGACCGCCTCATTCTCCACGCGCAGCTGCAGCTGCTGATGATCATCGCTGATCTGTACATGATAGATGTCATCCGTGCGCGCATAGCCATAAGGCGCCTGTTCCTCCACGATCCAATAATCGCCGAATTCCAGATCGTCAAACACGATCCGTCCATCCGGACCGCTCTCTCCCTCCATGACCAGATCCTGCAATGCCGCATCCGCATAAAGCGCAAAGCGCGCGCCTTCCAGCAAGCTGCCATCCTCTGCATCTGCCTTGATCAGCTCTATGCTCCCGCGTTTGAGCACGTTGACCGCATCGCCCAGCGCGATCGTGATCATGGAGACATCTTCCTGGCCGAAGCTGACCGTAAATGGATATTCCGTTTCTGACAGCTGATATCGCTCATCTGTCGCCAGCTCCCTGAGCACATAATCGCCCTGCGGAAGATCCGGACAGTCCTCGAGCATCCCTTGCGCATCCACGCCGCTTACACTGATCAACTGTCCGGCCGGGATGCCGATGCTGCCATCGCTGAAGCAGATATCCGACACCGCAAAGATCCCAAAGCGCACGTTCGCGAGCGCATCGCCCAGCTCGCTGTACTGCGGCTCCTCCATCTGCTTGTGAAACTGCAGGCGGATGCGGACATGCGCATTATGCAGGCGGTCAGACACCAGCTGCAGTTCCGTGCTCTCATCGTCCTTGATCTCAAAGGGGTGACGCTGACGATCGATGACATGCCCCGGCAGCGTCCTGGTCTCCACATAATAATACTTGCCGCAAAGCAGGTCCGGCGACTGCACAGGGGCGCTGCCGGATTCCAGCACCGCTACCTGCTCATCCTGCTTCGCATAGGTCACGCCGCCCACCGTGATGTCCTCTGCAGCGAAGATGGCGATCTGCGCGCCGCTCAGCGTACCTTCTTCCCACACTGGCGTGAGCATCGTCCCAAATTCGCTCTCCTGCTTTTCATTCCGCTGATAAAGGCTGCCTGTCTTCTGCCAGCTCAGCCTGCCCTTGACCAGCTCATCCTCCATCGTGACCGTTGCATCCTGCACGGCATGACGGTCTCCCTCCTCATCGTACACATAGACACGGCCATCTTCATCGAGCTCAAACACGATCTTCTCGCTGCAGGCAAAGCCATATGGCGCAGACGTCTCTTCCAGGATCAGCCGCTGTCCGCAAGGGAGTCCGCGCACCACCTCAGGCGCGTCTGCGCTCGTCCATTGCTTCAGGATCGTCTTCGGATCATCTTCCGGATAGATGCGCAATTCAGCGCCTGCCAGAAACGCCCCTGTGGAGGCGTCCAGCTTGTGAAAGCGGACCTCTGTCTGCTCATTTTCCACCGTCACGCAGATCAACGGCGTCTTTCCATCCGGCAAGGTCTCATGCTCCCCATCTTCTCCGATGCTCACCTTGATCGGCGCTGTGTTCAGGACATATCCATACGGCGCCTTGTGTTCCCTGATCTCATAGTCGCCATATGGCAAGGCGTCTATCTGCGCCGTTCCGCTCTCATCTGTCTCGATCACTTCGACCAGCTGACCATCTGATGCCCGATAGACGCCGAACTGCACGCCGGCGATCTCGATCATCTCTTTGCTTTGGGCATCCTTCTTCAAGATCCGCAAAGCGCCGTTGACCCTGACCTCCACGCTGACCTCTGCCAGCTTCGGCGAAGGTCGGCCAAGCGTCATCACATCCTGAGAAGTCGGGCTGTCAAACACGACAGGGATGATCGCTGAGGCGTTTTCATACAGGCAGCTGAAGGTCACCTTGCCTGTCTCCATTTCCTGATCCGCCCAGATGCGCAGCGCATTCCCATCCTGCTCGACATGCAGGCCCTCGCTGATCTCAGAAGGGACATACCATTGGAACAAGCCATGTTCATCGCACAGCGTCACGGCATCCTCCTCGCCCAGCGCATGCAGCTTCACCTGTGTCCCATGGAAAGAGACCTCCTTTTCCATCAGCGCCAGACGGGATTCGATCTGGGAGATCTTCTTTTGGATGTCCGCATGGATATGGCTGATGGACGGGTATTGCCCGGGCTTCCATTCATGCAGGGTCCTCCAGATACAGACCTGTGTGGCAAAGTCCATCTCATGCGACGTGTCGCCCTGAAAGCCATAGCCCAGCGCTGTGATGTATGACAGCTTCTGACGGACGGACGCATCAGTGACATACGCGCCAAAGGAGATATCGTCATAATCCTGCGATCCGTCGACCGCATTCGTAAGCGGATCTACGCAATAGACGCGCTGATCGTTGATCCAGATCCGTGAATAGACGCAGCTGTCATAGCCGGTGTTGCTCTTTTCGCTCATCTTGACGACCCACTTGTTGTCATAATCAGTATGGAGCCCCTTGGGGGTCTCGACCCGCACCTTGAATCCGCTGCGGATCAGATCCGTCGGAGAGATCTTCACCTCCATCTTCGCTTCTGCCTCAGCAGGCACGATCTGACGCGCCTGCAGCGGAAGCTGAACAGACTGGCTCAGGCACAGGACGCAGATGATCATCAGCGTTCCCAGTCTTTTCAAAACCCTTTTCATCCTTTCACTCCTTTCCGTCTGCCTCGACAGAGACAGACCATTCTCTTGCCTTCCTTTACCTGATACGCCTGTTTTCCGTTTCTCCCCTCGCACACATGAAAAAAAAGTCCGGGATCTTTTCCCGGACCTGACCGTCACTTACTGTCTGCGGTGCTCCTCGACGAACTGCTTCAGCTTCTGATAGCTGTCCTCGCTGAGGACATGCTCCATCCTGCAGGCATCATTTTCCGCCGTCTGCGGATCTACGCCAAGCTCACAGAGAAACTTCTGCAGGAAACGGTGGCGGCCATAAATGCGCTCAGCGATCTTCATGCCTTCCTCCGTCAGCGTGATCTCCCGCTCCTCTATATGGATAAGGCCGCGTTCCTTCAGGATCCCCATCGCCCTGGATACGCTGGGCTTGGAATAGTTGAGCTCCCTGGCAATGTCGATCGAACGCACCGTGCCATGTTCCTGTTTCAGCTTCAGGATGGCCTCTAAATAGTCTTCTCCAGATTCATGAATATTCATCTTGATCACTCCTGTTTCATCGCAAATCGTCAATATCAATATATGTTCAGTATAACATATACCGGTGGGATTCGCGAATAAATTGCCCCTGTACTTGTGTACAAACGCTCATTCTTTCTCTCTTCTGTCACCTGGCTCCTGCCCGCATTCAAAAAATGACATTTTTCACACAAGCTATTGCCATGAAGCCCGTCCTATGCTAATATATATGAGCAATCAGCGCTGCCTGAATAGCTCAGTAGGTAGAGCATCCGGCTGTTAACCGGCAGGTCACAAGTTCGAGTCTTGTTTCAGGCGCCATCTGATCTTTACACCGGAGTTCCGGTGTTTTTTTTGGCCGTCACGGCATGGGCATCACGCCCAGCCATGGCGGCCTGTTTTCATTCATCCAGCAATGCTGCGCCGGCGCTGGCCCCGATACGGTCTGCGCCCGCTTCGATCATGCGGTCCATGTCCTTTGCCGTGCGGATGCCGCCGGATGCCTTGACCTGGCATCGGCCATCAAGCGTTTCTTTCATCAGCCGCACCGCCTCCACGCTCGCGCCACCCGTGGAAAAGCCGGTCGAGGTCTTGACGAAGGCCGCGCCGGCATCTGCACAGATCATGCAGGCACGCGCGATTTCTTCCCTGCTCAGCAGACAGGTCTCCAGGATCACCTTGACCGGATGGCCCGCACAAGCCTGCACCACCGCCTCGATATCCCGGCGCACCGCATCCGCATGCCCGGCTTTCAGCTCGCCGATGTTCATCACCATGTCGATCTCATCCGCGCCGGATCGGATCGCATCTGCGGCCTCGAACGCCTTGGCCGCCGTGCTCATTGCGCCTGAGGGAAAGCCGGCGACACAGCACACCTTGATCCCGGTCCCCTTCAGCTGTTCAGCGCAGGTCCTCGCCCAATAAGAATAGACGCAGACGCTGGCGAAATCATGCTGCTTCGCCTCATCGCAAAGCCGGATGATCTCCCCTTCCTGCGCATCTGCCTTAAGCAGCGTATGATCGATATATTTGCTTCGTTTCATGCTCATCACTCCTTCATCCAAAGGATAGCACATCCCCGCAGCCAAGACAACGGATCACGAATTGCGGATCTCTCGTTCGCTGAAAAAGCGCGGAGTCTGCTCATCAAAATAATTGGAGCTGTCCGTATCCCAGGCACCATCGCCCGTCAATCCGAAGGTCAGCACTTCGCCCCGCGCCGTCCCTTCTTTCAGCCTGCCGATCTCTCTGACGATGTTTTTCTGACGCTTCATCAGCTCTTCCAGCAGGATGACGTTTTCCCGTTCGCGCACATGCCTGCGCGCTTCCTCAAACAGACACAGGAATTCCTTAGCGGCCTTCTCGCTTTCCACGAGCAGCCCGCAGTAATCCTGAAACGCAGGCCGCTCACGATCTTCGCCCTGACCGCCCGATACGATCCATGCCGCCTGCGGCGCCGGGTCGCTGGTCTCATCCAGATAGCGGCTGTCATCTCCGCGCATGTCATGCAGAAGCATGGCCAGTCTCTCGCTCACGCTCAGCTGCTCAGCAGCCATCGCAAACAGCGAGATGCGCTCCTCTCTGCGGCATACGCTGAATCCGCAGCGGATCAGCGTACAGGAGAATTCCAGCTGTGCGCTGATGCCCGCAGGATGCGTATCGATCCACTGTGCTCCCGCATCTTCCCTCTTCCCATGCGTCTGGCTGACAAAACGGTTTTCCTTATAACAGAACATTTTCTCACTCCTTCATCATTAGTGTGGCTGTACAAAAGAAAACTATGCTATAATGAACACAGGTTCTATGAATGAGAGGGGTACAGATGAAAGAAATCGAAATTCAGGCTTCCTGCACGAAGGAGACCAGCGTCACCCACGAGATGCTGGCCAGCAGCGTCGGCAGCGGAAGCGTAGATGTTTATGCGACACCGATGATGATCGCACTGATGGAAAAGGCCGCCTCACAGCTGCTTGTTCCATATCTGGATGAAGGGGAAACGTCTGTCGGCATCCGCATGGATGCCACGCACGATGCGGCCACACCGGAGGGCATGATGGTCAGCGCGACCGCAGTGGTCACTGGCGTAGACCGCCGCAAGGTCACCTTCAGCATTACTGCAAGAGATGAGAAAGAGGTCATCGGGACCGCCACCCACGAACGGTTTATCGTCGCCAAAGAAAAATTCGAGGCGAAGGCACAGAGCAAGAAAAGCTGAAAAGAAAGAAGTGATCAGTATGATTCGTAAAGCTGTAAATGAAGACATCAATGAAATTGCCGATATCTGGCTGATGAGCATGAGAAGCGCCCATTATGGCTTCAAGGACACCTATTGGACCAAGCAATATAAGAGCATCCGTCACAAATACTCTCAGGAGCGCTCTGATGTCGTCGTCTATGAAGAAGGCGGCGCCATCCTCGGTTTTGGCGCCTACATCCGCGATGCCGGGGTCGTCCGCATCTTCGTCATCCCGGGATTCCAGAAAAAGGGGATCGGAAGCGCGCTGCTGACTTATTTCGAGGAGCACTACGAGGGATTCCTTTGCCGCTGCTACCGCACATGCGCGCCGGCGGTATCCTTCCTGCAGAATCGCGGCTACACGCGGATCGAAAGAAGGAACAACGTAGATTCCGGTCAAGAAGAATACGTATTCCGCAAAGGGGAAGCTTAACACACGCCAAGAAGATCGAAAGTGAAAAAGATCAAACGATAACTTCATCGGCATTGTCAAAGCAAAAGACAGCGTAAAAAGCAAACATGCTTTCTGCGCTGTCTTTCTTTACGTTCATCCTTAAGATCAATCATTTGCCTTATGAGCGAAAATGATGATCTCACGATCTTCAGAATCGCGTTTGCCGCCCGTTCTTAAATTATGGTCAATTCTAAACGCTAATATAGTTCCCGTCCTTGTGAAGTTTTAAATTTCGGCAGCCGATCAATCAAAGCCCCTATTTCTTTATCTTCTACGTTGACATCGGCCAAAATGACAATATCACGATAATCTTCTTCTCGGCAGTCTTTTAATTTGCCAAGCTTTGAGAAAACATAACAATACGCATAGTCGATCTCGCTGGCTACTTTCTTATTGTGTTCAATTCCAAATTCCAATATATCTATCGCTCTTTGTCTGTATTTGTCCAAATGCTTTAAGGCATGTCTCAAACAGTTGTTGATTATCGGATTGATCGAGTGATACATAATAGAATCGACTTTTTTCTTTTTTTTTCCAATATTCCCCAGCTTAAACTCATACGATTTCGTTTCAAATATCGAATTAAACAAACCGTCATTGTCTAGGATTATTTCTAAATAATCACCCTGACAAAAGATGCAATTCTCTGTACAATAGCTGTCATTTGAAAAAAACATAAAATAGGAATCATAAATATCATTGAACAATTTTACATCGTTCATGCTTGCAACAAGACGGGCAAGCTCCACAGCGTTTTCAAACTGAACCCATGTTGTGCCTTTGCCTTTTTCAAATTCAAATTGATTATGCCACCATCTCAATTTTATTCCATATTCATCGTGAAGATATCTCACACCGTTTATCGAATGATATTCCACCAAATAATCCAGAAAGGTCTTTCCAAATTCGTCGCTTTGCGTCATGATAGACCGACCATCTTTGGCAAGCCATAAGTCGAATTCTTCTTGATACAATTTTGGATCATCCAGATATGCGTAATATCTGAATCCTTTGTCGAACGGAACATTTTTCCTTTCCACAGGTAATTTATATGCATCCTCCTTCAATAACCTAGCTAAAGAGACGCCGAATATTTTTTCCAAAGGGATAATAAAATCATATTTAAGCGGTCTTTCTTCTTTCAACATTTTTGAGAAGTTGGATTTTTCTCTCTCTGCAAATACATACGCGTCTTGTCCTTTGATTCCTAATTCGTGAGCGATGTTGACGAGCAAATGGCTATACCTCTTTATTCCTTTTAATTTCATATAATGGTCTACATTGGTTTTTAACGCTTCCATAACTGCACCTCCATGACTTTTATGCGTTTATCATAGCACGGCTTTCTATAAATCAGTAGTCATTTGCGACAACATTTGTTGTCAATTTTGCCTCAGGTTAAATTCATGTCAAAAAAACAAATCGTCAAATTTGACAACTGATCCGCAATAAAGCTTCAGGAAAAGCAAAACATCATGAAGCTTTCTTCTCACCTCGAAAGGCAAACGGCCGTTCAGGAAAACCGCTTCGTCCTTCAGGGACGGTAAAAAAACGGTGTGACCCATTCTACTGGGTTACACCGTACCTGATGCGAATAGTCAGCGTTAACGAAACGCATTCACTCCTTTTTTTGCATGCGCAAAAGCGCGCGGTCAAACCAGTCAGGCCTGCACATCATGGCAATGCCAAGCGGGATCAGGATCAATGCGATCCACTGGGAAGTGGACAGAAGCCATATGCCCCGCAGCGCATCGCCTCTGAACATCTCCATCACGAAGCGCATCGCCCCATAAGCGCAAAGATAAAAGCCCAGCATGCGGAAGGCATCCGCCGTGCGAAAGAACAGCACGGCCAGGATGATGAAAAGCGCCAGATTCAGCCCGGCCTCCATCAGCTGCACCGGGATGCGCGGCATCAGCACATCCGGATTGGCCAGCGTGGTCATCTCTATCGCAAACAGAGAATCGCTCACCTTTCCATAACAGCAGCCGGCAAAGAAGCAGCCGATCCGGCCAAAGAGGTGGAACAGCGGGATTGCGGGCACACAGGCCGCCAGATAACCGCCTGCGCTGATCTTGTTCTTGCGCACATACAAGAGCACGCTGACCAGCAAGCCGATCAGCCCGCCATAAAACACAAAGCCGCCGGACAGATCGGCCAGAAGAAATGAGGGATCCGTGAAGGCCATCAGGATATGCGTGATGAACTCCGGCAGCACGGTCAGGATGTACAGCAGCTTCGCACCGATGAGCGCGCCTACGCCCGCGGCGATCAGCACATCGATGAGCACATTGACATCGAGCGCAAGACGCTTCACCGCGAAGACACACCAGAGCACGGCCGCCATGGATCCGATCACCACCATCAGCCCGTATGACTGAAGATGAAGCGAAAATAATGTGATCTCAGGATACATCGTCAGCTCACATCGTATGCCAGTAGGTCACCGCCTGTCCGAGCAGACCTGCCACGCACATGCAGCCCGCAAAGAACAGCGCGCACAGCGCCGTGCCGACGATCCCGCAGACAAACGGCCGTCGCGATGCCGCCCGGCGTCTCCTTCCTCGCCTTGTTGCCCAGGATGATGGCCAGGATGCCCAGGATCAAACCGATCCAGCTAGTGTAAAATGTTCCCATCACAAAGACGATGGAGATGATCCCCAGCACCAGTGATGCCGTTGCTTTTCCGTTATTTGCTTGTCCCATAAGATTCCCCTTTCTTTCTTACCATATTCATGTTCTCGATCATGTGTTCAGCACTTACAAGTATCTTCCGGTCTCGCTGTCTGCCGCAGAGCGGATCTGGGCAGGCGTGCCGCAGGCAACGATCCTTCCGCCCTCTGCGCCGCCTTTCGGCCCCATATCGATGATATGATCCGCATTGCGCAGCACATCCAGGTCATGCTCGATGACCACGACGCTCGCTCCATTGTCCACGAGCGTGCGGAAGACGTCAAGCAGCGTGCGGACATCCAGCGGATGCAGGCCGATCGTCGGTTCGTCAAAGACAAACAATGCATCAGACTGAGTGCGGCCCATCTCGCTGGCCAGCTTCAGCCGCTGTGCCTCACCGCCGGATAGTCCCGGCGTCTCCTCGGCGAGCGTCAGATAACCAAGCCCCAGATCCTTCAGCACCTGCAGCCGCTGGCAGATCGTCTTCAGCCCCTGGCAGGCTTCCAGCGCATCCTGCACATCCATCGCCATCAGCTGCGGCAGGCTCAGCGTCCTGCCTGTCGGCGTGACCATATGGATCTCATCCGCTTCCCGCGCATATCTGGAGCCATGACAGCTGGGACAGGTGATCTTCACGTCCGGGAGGAACTGCACATCGAGGCTGATGATCCCGGTGCCATCGCAGTGAGGACAGCGCAGGCTGCCGGTATTATACGAAAAATCTTTGGCCTTCAGGCCGCGCGCCTTGGCCTCGCTGCTTTTCGCAAACAGCTTTCTGAGCTCATCGTGCACGCCGGCATAGGTCGCCACGGTGGAGCGCACATTGACACCGATCGGCGCAGCATCGATCAGCTTGACCTGCGCGATGCCCGGAGCGTCGATCGATCTCACATGCGGCGGCAGCACCCTGCCATGGATCGCTGCTTCCAGGCCAGGCACGAGGCTTTCCAGGACCATCGTCGTCTTCCCCGAACCAGAGACACCGCTCACCGCCGTCAGCCGTCCTTTAGGGATGGTGACTTCCAACGGGCGGACCGTATGGATGGCGCCGGTGCGCATCCGGATCGTCCCCTGCGCGAACAGATCCTCCTCTTCGCGCACAGGCAATATCTTTCGATCGCAAAGAAACGGACCGATCAGCGAATGGGGATCCTCAGCCAATGATGCAGGCGTGCCCTGCGCGATCAGCTGTCCGCCCCGCGATCCCGCTCCTGGCCCCATCTCCACGATCCAGTCCGCCGTGCGCAGCACCTGTGTATCATGGTCGACCAGCACGACGGAGTTGCCGTCTTTGACCAGATCATGCATGACGTTGATCAGCCCGGATAGATTAGATGGATGAAGGCCGATGGAAGGCTCATCCAGCACATACAGCTGTGCTCTGCGGCTCATCACCAGTATCAGCTGCACCTTCTCCTGCGTGCCCTTGGACATCTGCCTTATCCGCCTGTCGGCCGGCACGCCCAGCCGGCCCAGCATGTCCAGGGCCCGCTGCGTGTCGAAGTCGGCGTAGAAGTCCACGTAGAAATTTAAAAGCTGCTGCGCGTTCATCCACATCGGCAGGGACATGCGGTCGGGCAGATAGCTGACCAGCTTCTTTGTCTCGACGCCGGGCGCCCTGCCGCAGATTTCAACCTGGCCGCCGCCGGGCTGCAGGAGCCCGCAGGCTATCTTTATGAGCGTGGTCTTGCCGGAGCCGTTCGGGCCCAGCAGGCCGAGTATACGTCCGCTCCCAACCTGCAGGCTGACGCCGTCGAGCGCCTGCGCGCTGCCGTAGCTCTTCCTGAGCTCACGGCACTCAAAGTTGGCCATTCCCGTTCTCCTCCTTTACTAGCGAGCCCATAAGGCCCAATATCTCGCCGGACGTGTAGCCCAGCGAACGCATGGCTTCCAAAAACGCTTCAGCCTTTACGCGCGCAATCTCCCGGCGGGCCTGCGCTATCAGCTCCGCGTCCTCGGTTACAAACCGTCCGGCTGTGCGCTGCGGGAACACCAGCCCCTCGCGCTCCAGCTCCGTCATCGCCCTCTGCATAGTGTTCGGGTTTA
>OGYF01002587.1_pt1 | contig 13366 bp, 13 predicted proteins | sample 1576451 | NCBI WGS metagenome assembly OGYF01 (sample SAMEA3541505, study PRJEB24748) | human gut metagenome | biome: human gut; feature: human-associated habitat; material: faeces | place: China | collected 2012 | reverse complement strand
TCGCAGGCCGCAGTTGAGAAACAGAGTTAGGATACAGTAATCCCGTACCTGGTTGGGGCCGTCCACATGGTCCAGCAGTTCCACGCTCTCATCCAGATTCAAGTAACGGGGCAACGTTTTTTTCAGCCGGGGCGCGTCCAGGTCCTGCATGGGATTTTCCTGGAGGAGCTTGGCTTTTACCGTAAGATACTTATAAAAGGAGCGGATGGCGGCCACTTTACGGGCGCGGGCGGGTGCGGACAGTCCGTAGTGGACGTCCGGGCTGTTTGGATGGACAGCCCGATCCCGGGACAGGTAATTCATATAGGAATAGACGTCGCTGAGGGTGACGGTGCGAACCAGATCCAGATCCACGTCGTCAATGGAGATCTGGTCCAGCGGCGTATTGCGGGCCACGCGGCCCTTGTCCAGCTTGAGAAAGCGTAAAAAATTTCTCAAGTCCAAAAAATACTCGTCCACCGTGCGGCGGGAGTGGCCTTGGATGGTCTCATGGTATACAAGAAAATCCCGCAAAATCGGTGGTGCATCGGTACGGTAATCCATATTGATCGCAGGGCGCGGGCCGGGCAGTATTTGGGGCAAAACGGCGGATTTTCGGGGAGGACGGCAGTTTTGCCTCCTCTCAGGTCAACAAAATTTTTATTTTGTTGACCTGTTTTCCGAAATTCATAGCCGCCATTGGCGGCTTCTTCCCGACCTCCCTCTCACCGGAGTCGGTACTTCCCAGATACTCCAGCAGGCGCGCCCCCTCTCCTCCTTCTTTCTGAGGTGTTCTGTGATGCTCCCAGCATACCACGGCCTGAAATGGCTGTCAACTTTATTTCAGTCCGTCGTCCGTTCGGAACGCAGATTGAACTCCGGCTCGCAGATCGATTACATAATCTCCACTCCAGCGGCAGATACTGAGAAAAATCAGTTGCCGGAGGTCCTCCCTATGAGTCTGATCCAATGCACCGATCCCTGCGTCTATCAGCTGGACGGCCGTTGCACCCTGGTTCGGGCCGCCTCCCAAGGGCAGTCCGGACGCCTGGGCTGTGTCAACTTCGTTCCCCGGTCTGTCCCGGTCCGAGGTCCCGGACCGGGATGGACGGAAAATGCTCCGCAGAAGCCGTGAGCCATTACAGCAGCGCGGCCAGCGCCTCCCGGATGTTGGCCACCCGGATCAGCTCCAGCCCCTCCGGAGCGGCCAGCTTCCCTTGGATCCGCTTTGGGATCAGGCACTTGGTAAAGCCCAGCCGCCGCACCTCAGACAGGCGCTGACCCAGATTGCTCACCGCGCGCAGCTCACCGGTCAAGCCTACCTCGCCGATGGCGGCCAGGTCGCTTGGCACAGGCTTGTCCCGAAAGCTGGAAGCCAGCGCCAGCATGGCGGCCAGATCCGCGGCAGGCTCGTCCAGGGACAGGCCCCCAATGACGTTGAGATAGGCGTCACAGTTCCCAAGCAGCAGCCCGCCACGCTTCTCCAGCACAGCCAGCAGGAGCATGGCCCGGTTGTACTCCACGCCGTTGCTGACCCGGCGGGGATTTCCGAAGCTGCTGGGCACCACCAGAGCCTGGATCTCCGCCAGAACAGGGCGCACGCCTTCCATCACACAGGTGACGCAGGTACCGGGGGCATCCTCCGGCCGGCCGGACAGCAGCATCTCCGAGGGGTTCTCCACCTCCTGCAGGCCGCTGTCCCGCATTTCAAAGACGCCGATCTCATTTGTGGCGCCGAACCGGTTCTTGGCCGCCCGCAGAATGCGGTAGGCGGTGTGCTGGTCTCCCTCGAAGTACAGCACGCAGTCCACCATGTGCTCCAGGACCTTGGGCCCGGCAATGGAGCCCTCCTTGTTCACATGGCCGATGACGAATACCGTGATCCCCTGCCCCTTGGCCAGCTGCATCAGGGCCATGGTGCAGTCCTTCACCTGGCTGACGCTACCCGCCGGGGACTCCAGCGCGTCGTTGTACAGGGTCTGGATGGAGTCCACGATCAGCACGTCCGGCGTCTCCGCCGCCACGGACTCCAGCACGTCCCCCAGACTGGTCTCGGAGATCACGAACAGCCGTTCGCTCTGGACGTCCAGCCGCCGGGCCCGGAGCTTTAACTGGTGCTCCGACTCCTCGCCGGATACATACAGCACCTTGTTCTCCCGGCAGAGGCTCTCGCAGATCTGGAGCATGAGTGTGGATTTGCCGATGCCCGGCGCGCCGCCCACCAGCACCAGCGAGCCCCGCACCGCGCCGCCGCCCAGAACCCGGTCCAGTTCTCCCATACCGGTTGGAAAACGCAGCTCGTCGGTGGTTTCCACCTCCGCCATAGTCCTGGGGCGGTTGACCGCCACCCCCAGGGCGCTGCCCCGGCTGGCTGCCGGGCTCTTTCTGGCGGCCTTCTCCGCCGGACGCTCCACAATGGTGTTCCACGCGCCGCAGGCCGGGCATTTCCCCTGCCACTTCGGTGTCTCATTGCCGCACTCGGTGCAATAAAAAAGTGTTTTTGTTTTCATATCTTGATCCTCTCCCGGCCCCAGCTGCCGGACCGCACAACATACCGAAGCTCCCCAGTCCCCGGACAGTGGCTGGGGAGTATTTTTCTACTCTTTTATACTATCGGCTCCCAGCGGCGATGTCAAGAAGGAACCGCACCTGTGTCCATCAAGCACACCCACGCCAGCACCGCCGCCATCCGGGTCTGATACTCTGGATCCCGCAGGGCCCGCTCCTCCTCCGGGTTGGAGAGAAAGCCGCACTCCACCAGCACCGCCCGGTTGTCCACATGGTTCATCAGATAGACGTTCCCTGCGATCTGCTTGGCCGCCCGGCGGTTTTCCGGCTGCAAGGTCCCCTGCACCCCCTGCTGGATGGCCTCGGCCAGTTGCTGGGAGCCCTCTGTGGGGGCGAAAAACACTTGTGTCCCGTGATACCGGGACTGGGGATATGAGTTCTGATGGATGCTCACCAAGGTGGCCCCCTCCAGGGTCTCCACCGCCGCCGCCCGGTTGTGCAGATCGGACACCTTCTTTTCACGCAGGGTCCCGGCCTCCGGGTCGTGAAGGGATATATCCTCTTCCCGGAGCAGGCAGGCAGGCTGCCCCCAGAGCCCTAAAACCGCGTCCATCCGCCGGACGATGTCCAGATTGATGCCGCTCTCCGCCACGCCGGTGACCGATACTGCTCCCCCATCCTCCCCGCCATGTCCTGCGTCCAGCACCCAGCGGATGGGGTGGGACGACAGGGCTGCGGCCGGCCGGGCAGTCTGCCGCAGAGCCGGCAGGAACAGCACGCAGACACCTACTGTGGCCAGGACCGCCAGTGCAGACGCCCCGAGACGCCATCTCTTCATCAGGATCCCTCCTCTCTCCCCCATCCTATGGCGGAGGCGGCGGGAATTATGCGGCTGAAATGGACGGAGCGGACCGCCGAGCATGGCGGTCCGCTCCTGATGTGACAGGCTCCGTATGGGACCAGATCCGGTCAGCCACGGCCCTGGTCTCTGGGCTGGATCTTGTCGAAGGCGGGGTTGGTAAGATAGACGTTTTTCGCGTTCATCTTCTCCTTGCACATCCTCAGGCACTCACCGAAGCGCTGGAAGTGCACGATCTCCCGCTCCCGCAGGAAGCGGATCACGTTGTTCACATCCGGGTCATCACTGAGACGCAGGATATTGTCATAGGTGAGGCGGGCTTTCTGCTCTGCTGCAATGGTGTAAGGGCAACTTTCTTAGAGGCAGTAATCTTTATTGTACAAACAGCGTTCAAATAATGTTATACTCAAAATCACAGAAATAAAAAATTTTCCTGAGTCTCATTTATTGGACAGATTTGAATGTAAAATGATTTCAATATAAGTGAGAGGAGGTATTCCTATGAGCATTGGTTTACAACAGATATGGGCGAAGACAGAACCTTTTCAATCCATTCTGACCCATTCCTTCATTTCTGGGATTGTCGCACAAGTCATCGTTCATAAGATGATTGTCCCAGGCGTACGAAATAAATTGTTGGCGTTATTATCGTGCACTCCAGAGAAATTTACAGACTGGATTGGATACCTTGTATCCCTTCATGATGTGGGTAAGATAGAAGGGCAATTTCAATATCGCTGGTTGCCTATGAAGGAAAGTATGGATAAAGAGGGTGTAAAACCAGACTTTCCTGCTTTAAACCAGATCCGTCATGAGAAAACTACCTGGCGTTGTCTGCGGGAACGCCTCTGGAAGGAAGCCTCGAATCAAAGCGCAGCTAAATTCTATGCGGATATTCTAGAAGTGCATCACCAAGGGAAAAGCGGAACGGAAGGGGACCGGCAAGATCTCTTTTGGAATCATCTTCAGGAAGAATTCGAGCACTGGATGCGGCTTCGATTTTTACGCTCTGAGGAATTATTTTTACCCCCTCTTGGGAAAGAAAACAGAGGAAGTGTAGGTGCGCTGCTGCTTGGAATTGTGATCCTGTCGGACTGGATTGCATCCAGTAACTATTTTGCCCAAGCAGAACTCTGGATCAATCAGCCGGATGGGGAGGAGCACGCAAAATGTCTTGCGGAAAAATTTTTGATGCTGAGCGGACTGACATCGCAGGCCGCAGACTTTGGAAATGAATTTCATGATGTGTGGCCCAATATTCCAAGAGATGTAATGCGGGGCTTGCAATCAGAAACTGAGGCCCTTTTTCAACAGGCACAGGAGCGCATTTCTGTGGTACTGTTGGAGGCACCTATGGGGGAGGGAAAAACGGAGGCCGGAATCTATGCAGGGATTCGAATGGCCAAACAGTGGGGGAAAAGTGGTTTCTATGTTGGTTTGCCTACAGCAGCTACCTCCAATCAGATGGTTGGACGTATGCGGACTTTATTAAAGCTGCATCAGTTTCCAGACTCAGTCCGTCTCCTTCACAGTATGGCCTGGCTGGTTGACGGAGACAATACCCAATCCTGGCCTAAATTCGAGACAGAGGAGGAGCGCTATGCCTCGAGCTGGCTTCTTCCAGTGCGTCGAGGGTTATTGAGTTCCTATGCGGTTGGCACGGTGGATCAGGCAATGATGTCTGTCTTGCTGGTGAAATACGGCGTTTTGCGGCTGCTGGGATTGGCAGAGAAAACTTTGGTGATCGATGAGCTCCACTCCTACGATGTCTATATGAGTGAGATCCTCCATCGGCTGCTAGAATGGTGTAAAGCCCTGGAGATCCCTGTGGTCCTGTTGTCTGCCACTCTTCCGCCGGAGAAAAAGGCGCAAATGTTGTCTGCCTATACCGATCATCCAATCCAGCCATGCTATCCTTCGATTACTGCTGTAACAGAGTCAGGGAATGTAATCGTGCGGCCGGTCAGCCGGACGGAAAAACGACAGACAGTATCCGTCGAGCTTTGCCCGGTGCTGCATCATGCGGAACAGATTGCCGAGAAGGCGATGGGACTGGTGAAAGACGGTGGATGCCTCTGTATTTTGCTCAATACCGTCCAGCAAGCCCAGGAGACCTACCAAGCGCTCAAAACCAAAGAATTTGATGGAGAATTGCTTTTATTCCATGCGCGTTTTCCGATTGGCCAGCGGGATCAAATCGAACAGCGCTGTATCCGTCTCTTTGGAAAAGAAAAGGCAGCTCGCCCGCAGAAGGCTATTCTAGTGGCCACTCAGGTGGTGGAGCAGTCTCTGGATGTGGATTTTGACGTTATGATGACTTCGATCGCGCCAATTGACCTTCTGCTCCAGCGCCTTGGACGGGAGTTTCGCCATGAAGATACGCCCCGGCCGCCTCATCTTGCTGCCCCACGGTTCTATGTGCTGATTCCTGATGAGACAGGAAAATTTGAGGCGGACGGCTATATTTACCCAGAGTGTCTTCTGAAGCAGAGTATTCATCTGTTGGAAGAACGCAGTGAAATACAGATTCCAGAGGATCTGCCCACATTGGTGGAGCAAGGCTACAGCCCAGAAGCGGCTCCACCGGAGGAATTGGATCTCTGGATAGATCACCTAATGGAAGATCAGGTTAAAGCGGCGGCCGGCGGAGGTTATCTGATCAATGCCCCTGAAAAGGGATACACCCCGATCAAAGAAGCTGAACGGATTCAATTTGACGATCTGGAAAGCAGTAGCTACCTCTCGGCCAAGACGCGCTTGGGTGAACCGACCGTACGTATTGTACTTTTGCCGCCGGAGCGGTTTGGATCTTTACGCAGCAAAAGTCAGCATTGTGGAGACCGACTGTGTCTATCAGATGTGACCAGAGAAGAGGCGCGTGAGATCCTGAAGGCCAGTGTCTCTGTTCGGGCAAAACTTCTGCGGCACGGAACGGAAGGCGTGATCTTCGGCAGAAGACTGCTGGAGGGGATCGAAATTTATACTGCCACAGTAGATGAAAATGGAAATATGCGGTATACTCAAGCTGATGGAACCCAAATCGTTGCAGACAAAGAGTTGGGTATATTTTTTGAGAAGGGGTGAGGTGTGTGAAGGCGTCATTTCAAATTTTAACGCAGCCGTGGATCCCAGTAAAAGAGCTGGACGGAAGCATGAAAGAGCTTAGCCTGCTGGAAACGCTGGAGAGGGCCCACCTGCTCAGCGAAATTCAGGATCCATCTCCTATGGTAGAGTACAGTGTTTACCGCTTTCTGATCGTGTTTCTCATGGACATGCTTCGACCAGAGGATGAGGAAGTATTGGAGGAGTTATTGGATGAGGGGCAATTTGATTGGGATACTATCCAGCGCTATGTGCGCCAGTGTGAACAGGAGGGGGTGAGCTTTGACCTCTTCGATTCAGAGCGGCCATTTTTACAGACCCGATATCGTGCAGATTGGGATCGAGATCCAAAACCGGTCTCCACATTGGATTACTCTATCCCAAATGGGAACAACCACATCCATTTCGATCACAAGCGGGAGAAGATCACTTACACGCCCGGCAAAGCGCTGCGGATGATGTTGGCTGCGCAGATTTTTTGTACCGCAGGGGCGCAGGGGTATCCCTCTAATATGAACGGCGCTCCGCCATGGTTTACACTGATCCGGGGAAAGAACCTGTTTCAGACTTTAGTGTTTGGTATGATCCAGGTGGATCGAATTGATCTGCCCCTTGATCGGCCTCCGGTCTTGTGGCGTAATCCGGATGAAGTGGTATCCAAACAAAAAGTGGCGAGGACATCATGGCTGTTTGGTATGTTTTTCCCAGCAAGGCGGATCCATCTAATTTCAGATGAGTCTGGTGAATACGTTGAAAACGTATATTTCAGCCAAGGAATGAACTTTGAAGTGACAAATTCTTGGACAGACCCGCATGTTACATACCGATACAATGCAAAGGGACGATTTAACTGGAAGCCATCTGCGGATGAAGCGATCTGGCGCAACCTAACGGATCTGATTGACACGAAAGGAAAGCGTGCTCCCCAGATCATAGCGCAGTATGAAAAATTGGATACCTCGGATCGTCCGATGTCTCTTGTGATTTACGGAGTTCAGACCAATCAGGCAAACTATATGAGGGCACAGAGGCACGACCTTCAAATTCCCAAAAAGTTACTGGGGAATGAGAACGCGTTGCGCTTTATTACCGAGTTTGTCGCGCAAGCGGAGCGGTTGGGCCGGGCGCTTTATAAAGCGCTGACTCTGGAGGAGATCCCGGAGGAGAGCCGTGTTCAGGCCAGACAGAGGTACTACGCGGTTTGCGAGCAGATACTGTGGAGCCAGTTTGATGCGTTGGCACAGCCTGGATTTGATTATGCTGCCAATCTGACAGCGGCCATCAGCTGGCAATGCAAGACAGCAGCGGAATGTGTAGATTGGACCTTGGAACAGCTGACCCTGTGTGGAAGAGCTATGCTCCAGGTTATGGATTATCAGCAAAAAGTGCTTGGAAAAGAAATCGCGGCAATCAAGAAGGGGATGAAGATATGAAGGAAGTGGATTGGAGCAGTTTCTTCCAGCGGCTAGATACCTTGCCGAGAGGAGAGCGTGCGTCTCTGAAGCGGGAAGCTGGGACCATGCTGAGTCAGGCGGATGGACAGGCCATGCGTGTTTTCTTTCAGTGCCTGCCTTTCTCCATACCGCAGTGGCAGGAGGAGCGAGCATTTGCGGCAGTTTGTCTGTACTGTCTCTGGGATACAGATGAGAAACGCCGCCAGCCTTTGGAGCAGATCTTCTATCAACTTGGTCGGGATAAAGAGATGTCCGAGAGCACCGGCCACCGATTGGAAATGCTTCTGGATCTCCAGTGGGACGAGGATGGATTTATGCTCAAAAAGCTGTCCAGACTGATCCGGTTTGTGAGATCAAAAGGATATGCAGTGGACTGTCAGTGGCTATTGGAAGATCTATTCTATTGGAACGGTGAAAAACAGAGCGTGCAGCGGAAGTGGGCTCGCGCCCTTTATATTAAGCCTGAAGAGCAGCAAGAAGAATTGAAAGGAGAATGATCCATGTTATACGAAATCCATATGCTCAAGAACTATCCCCCAGTCAATCTGAACCGGGATGAGTCTGGCGCTCCAAAGTCCTGTATGTTTGGCGGAACGACCCGGGGCCGTGTGTCCAGCCAGTGCTTGAAGCGGAGCTGGAGGCGTTCGCCGCTGTTCTCTCAGACCATCGGAGCGGAACATCTGGGCATTCGAACCCGTAAGCTGCCCCAACTGGTGGCAGAGAAGCTGGCGGAGATGGGAGTCAGTCAAGAGTATATTGACACTGTATTCCCCAAAATCAGTGGATTTGGCAACAAAGACGGCGCAGAGAATAAGGATGGCAGCTACACCGCACAGATTGTGTTCTATGCGCCGGAAGATATCCAGGCGGTGGCGGAAGCTATTTATGAAAAGCTCAAGGATTGTCCATCCCTGAAAGAGGTCAAGGCATTGAAGGCAAAGGATCTGCAGGAGGCGGTAAAGGGAGCGGAGAGCCGCCCTGTCACACTGGACATGGCACTCTTTGGGAGAATGGTGACTTCCAATGCGTTCCGGGATGTGGAAGCCGCCATGCAGGTGGCCCATGCTATCTCTACCAATAAGATGAACATGGAATCCGACTATTTCACCGCCATGGATGATCTGCTCTCCGGGGAGGTGATAGAGGAAAAAGGGTCCGCCATGATCGGGGATACCGATTACAACTCCGCATGCTACTACATCTATGCCTCTCTGGATACGGATATTTTGATGAAAAACCTGAAGGATACGCCGGATGCAGAGCAGTTGGTGAAAGCGGCCATCCCTGCGTTGATCCGTACTATGGCGTTGACCAACCCGTCAGGGAAACAGAACAGCTTTGCTGGAAACGTGCTTCCCAGTGCGATCCTTGTGGAATGCAAGGAGGAGAAGGTGCCGGTCAGTATGGTCAACGCCTTTGTGCGGCCGATTAAACCGGAGCTGGCCAATGACTACGATTTGGTGAAGGGCAGTGTTCAGGCGCTGGCTAGTCAAGTTGACACGATACAGAACAGTTTTGGATTAAACGTGAAACAACGGCTGTGGTTCTGTCCCACAGCATGCTCTATCGTACCAGAATGTGAGACTACGGTGTGCAAGACACTGACAGAATTGATCGAACAGGCGGCGGCTGCTCTGGCGTGAGGCGAATGTGATGGAAGAAAAGAAAACTTTGCTGATCCTGCGGCTGGAAGGGGCGCTGCAGTCCTGGGGGGACCACTCTAAATGGGACGTCCGGGACAGTGGGGATTTTCCAAGCAAATCCGGCGTTGTAGGTCTTTTGTCGTGCGCTATGGGATTAGAGCGGGGAGATCCGGAGATTGCAGCTCTGTCCGCAGCCCTACATATGGCGGTGCGGGTGGATCGCCCCGGGATCCGTGTGCTGGATTTCCACACGGTACAGGGGTATCCGCTTTATAACGCGGAGGGGAAGCCCCGGTCAAGCAACACGGTCATCTCACCTCGCTGGTATCTCCAGGACGCCAGTTTTTTGGTGGTGCTGGATCTGCCGGATGATTGGCGGGAGCGGGTGACAGCGGCTCTGAAGCAGCCGGTGTGGCCCATCTACCTGGGACGAAAGAGCTGTGTCCCATCCCGACCTGTGTTTGAAGGAGTGACAGAGGCATACTCCGCCTTATTGGATGCGATCCAGCGCTACCCGGTCTGTATGCGGAAGGGAGACAAATCCGCTCCGCAGGCGTTGTACTATGAATGTGAGATTCCAGGAGACGGGGTGGGGAGTTTTACCCGGCCTGACGAAAGACTCTCAGGGGGACGAGAGTTTGGCCTTCGAACCGTCTATCGAGGGGTTATCACCAGGGAGGGACAAGATGTATCTGACGAAAATTGACTTGATTCCTCAGCAGCGTGGTATCCGGCAGGCATTGGGCGACTGCCAGCAGCTTCATCAAATGATTATGGGGCTTTTTGAGAGTGATCGGAAAAGCTCGGGCGTAATCTATCGGGTCCGTGAGGACAGGTACGCACTGGCAATCTATCTCTATTCCAATCGGCCTGCGAATCGGGAACGCCTGTTGCCGGGTATGCATTTTTCTGGGGAGCGGGATCTGACGCCCTGGCTGAATGCCATGCAGGAGGGGCAGATTTGGAGATTTGATCTGCTGGCATCGCCTACAAAAAAGGTGGCGCAGAAGAACGGGAAAAACAGCCAGCGCCGGATTCTCAGGACTCTGGAAGAACGCTGTACATGGCTAACCAGGAAAGGAGAGCAGAATGGGTTTCGGCTACTGAGTTGTCAGGAGTTGGAGGGCAGCCAGCTGACTGGCCGTCATGTGCCAGCGCGGGGCGGCCGGATGTATCTGGATCAATATCACTATCAGGGAACGCTCCAAATTACAGATGCAGTGCTATTTCAAAATGCAGTCCGGGAGGGAATTGGTCCCGGAAAATCGTATGGACTTGGAATGCTGCTGCTGAGCTCTTGATTTTTACTAGAAATAAAATTTTGAATTTTTCCGCTGGTAAAAGTGCTGTTTTACTGCTTGCGCGCGAAATTTTTGATTTTATTTCAGTGAAAACCCCACGTATGTGGGGATGGACCGATGACAACACGATCTACATCTGGTCGGAAGACCGAAAACCCCACGTATGTGGGGATGGACCGAATACCATGAGCAGTTGGACGAGACCACCATCGAAAACCCCACGTATGTGGGGATGGACCGGCAATCGCAACATATCTCGGCGTTACTCAACGGTAAACCCCACGCACGTGGGGATGAACCGTAGTGGGGGGTGTCGTCTAGCTTGAATCCCTCGTAAACCCCACGCATGTGGGGATGGACCGGTCTTGCCGCAGCCTGCATGGCCATTCGGGATCGTAAACCCTACGTGCGTGGGGATGGACTGATGGTGGATGACAAGACCACCTTTGAGCAGGCCGTAAACCCCGCGCACGTGGGGATGGACCGCAGAACGCTGCCCGTGACTGCAACATGGAGGAGTAAACCCCACATGTGTGGGGATGGACCGTAATACGTATCAAGATAGACATTATCCATGACGTAAACCTCACGTACGTGGAGATGGACCGATCAGTGCCGGTGACCTGCCACTCTATATTGAGTAAACCCCACGCACGTAGGGATGGACTATTGAAAGGGCTAAAAATATGGAGTCCAAAACTGTAAACCCCACGTGCGTGGAAATGGGCCGTACAACGAGGTCACCATCAGCATGGCCAACGTAGTAAACCCCACGCATGTGAAGAGTGGGCACGTCTATCCGTCGTCTGGAAACTGAAGATTTTCAATGCAGGGAGGGAATATTGTTGAAGAACTTACAGGAATTGCCTAAATTGAAAGACAGCATCAGTTATTTATATTTAGAACATGCTGTCATTGAGCAGAACGACACTGCGATTGTAGCAATTCAGAAGCAGGGGCGGACACCCATCCCAATTGCCGGCATGACATGCTTGTTGCTAGGACCGGGAACCAGTGTGACCCATGCAGCGATTCGGGCGATTTGTAATAACGGATGTATGGCGATTTGGTGTGGAGAACATGCCGAGCGGTTTTATGCTGCGGGAGTAGGGGAGACTAGAAGTGCGAAGAATCTGTTGGTCCAGGCAAAAGCATGTATGGACGCAGAGCGGCATCTGGAAGTGGCAAAAAGGATGTATCAGATTCGGTTTTCGAACTTAAAAACGGAGGGATTGACGTTACAACAACTGCGGGGAATGGAAGGAATTCGGGTTCGGAAGGCCTATGAACTAGCAGCGAGGACAACTGGAGTTCGCTGGAAAAAACGTTCGTACAAAACAGAGGAGTGGGATCAGGCAGACCCAGTCAATCAAGCGCTGTCTGAGGCTAATGCTCTGCTCTATGGTCTGTGCCATGCTGCTATTGTTTCATTGGGCTACTCACCAGGACTGGGATTTATTCATACAGGAAAGCAGCTCTCGTTTGTATATGACGTTGCAGATTTATATAAAGCGGAGACAACCATTCCGGCTGCATTTGAAGCAATCCAGAAAATGAAACAGGGTGAGCCGCAAAAAAAGCGGATTCGACTAACTTGCCGGGCATATTTTGCAAATGCACGTATCTTGTCTCGAATTGCTCAAGATCTGGAATGGATTTTCCAGGAGACGGTAGAGGAAGAAATGGTCAACGGTCCAACTGTAGGCTCCCTGTGGGATGACCGCCAGGATACAATCAACGGAGGAAAAAACTATGCTGCGGAAAGGGACCTTCTATGACAGTGATTGCAATGGATTCTGCTCCGGAGAGCGTGCGTGGAGAACTGACTCGGTGGTTTCTAGAGTTGAAACCTGGGGTATTTGTCGGAAGGGTCAATTCCAGGATTCGGGATCTCTTGTGGAAGCGGATATGTGAAACTGACTCTGCGGCAGGGGAGCAGTTATGGTTTTTTCTGCCCCTAACGAGCAGGGGTTTGAAATGAAAGTTTCTGGAGATCCCAAAAGAAAGGTAAACGATTTTGAAGGAATTCAGCTGATCACGGTATCAGAGGAGGTATATAGAAATACAGAAGCGGAAGAATGTTTCGAATTTCCCTTTGAACTTCAACTTCTGGAAGAAGAGGATAGATGAGTATTGTTATGTGGGTCTCCATGAAGCGAGAAAATCGTTTGATTAAAAGCCTAGGAAAAGAAACATGAGTTTCTTTTCCTAGGCGAATATTTATCTCTAATTTAGAAATTCCAATGTATTTCAACCGGCGGATCATTTTCGCCAAGCTGGCGTTTTCCCACTAAAATATAGTCAATGAGGGCCTCCACCATTTCACGGGTCAGGTGCTCCAGATTAGTGTAACGCTGGACCAGTTCCCGGCGGTTGTCCCCGGCGGCAATCCGGGCGTCCAGTTCTTCCAGCCGACGGTTGGTTTCCGCGATTTTTCCCTCGAGCAGTTCCTTTTCCTTGGAGAAGTCCTGGGAAAGACTGAGAAAATCCAACTCGGACAAAATTCCACGTACCTTATCC
>OGYF01002584.1_pt1 | contig 13382 bp, 12 predicted proteins | sample 1576451 | NCBI WGS metagenome assembly OGYF01 (sample SAMEA3541505, study PRJEB24748) | human gut metagenome | biome: human gut; feature: human-associated habitat; material: faeces | place: China | collected 2012 | reverse complement strand
GCACCCCTCTTGTTATTCAGTATATCATACTGTCCAACAATTGGGGTGCTGTTCAAATACGCTCAAGCGCTCGTTTCTCATTTACCTGAGTACGACCGCAAGGAGCAATCAGAAACTGAAAGTGCTGCACGGCGCGATCGCGCGCGATCTGGCGGAGCGCCTCGGAGACGGGCGCTATTCGGTTGCCTCCCTGGGCTATGAGGCAGGGAAAGAGGAGATCATCCCCGGCCGTTACTATAAGAAAGCCGTGGATATCGCCGTCAAGGAGCGGCAAACCGCGGTGGCGACCGTCGGGGTGAAATATGTAATGAGCAACTATATGCAGAATTCCAACAATTATTTTGAGAACATGCTCGGCGAAACGGCGAATATCCGCTGCAACGGCATCCCGTATTTTCAGATTTTCGTCATTCCCGACAGGATTCCGTATTTTGAAAAGGACGGTACGATTTCAAAATGGGAGTCGCTCAATGCGCATCATCTGAATAAATACATCATTCTATCGGACGATAACCCCGACGTCTGTATGCATACGCCCAACAGAACGCTCGTCTTTATCATCAACATTTCATCCGAAGCGGGGCCGCAGCCGCTCCGGGTTTGACCCCAGCTCCGACCACCTGGAAAACCCCCGTAACTGCCCGCACTGCGGGCAGATGTGCCGGGTGAAAGCTGGGGCGGTGACCCCAGGTCTTTATCCAGCTTTTTCTTTCGTCCTCCGCAGAACCCCAAAACCGGCCCAAATTCGTCTGAAATCCCCGGGAGGGGCTGGGACCCTGCCGGGGCCCAAGCCGCTCCACACAGGGCCTCACTGGGGGCGCACAGGCTTTTCCTTGTTATCCTTCGTCTTGTTGATACATTTCCCCACCATTTCCTGCAGCGGACCGCCTGCTTGTGCGATGTCCTGCGGTGGGAAGCGCAGGTAGCGGCAGGATGTAGTAGTGGTTGTTACCCTGGAGCCACTTACCATTCCTTGCACACCGTGAAGTCTTGACCTTGCGGATGAATCCGCGATCCACCAACTGCTTGACTGCATCCCGCGCAGCGTTTTCCGAGCAGTTACAGTGCAGTGCGATGGTCTTGATGCTGGGCCAGCATAGATCTTTCTGCCCGGCGCAGCAAACCAGGTAGCTATACACCGCCAGCGGGATCGGTTTCAGGTCATAGTAAAAGATGGCATTGCTCATTTGATAGAATCGTTCACCGAGAATCGGCATGCGGAACCTCCTTTGTGAAATTCAGACATAGAATTTTTCTTGCGTTCCGAGTGCCTTCGCGTTAAACTGTTTGCAGATGGAGTCTGCGTTTTTCGGAACGCGGCGCGCCGCCGGACTGTTGCAGCAGTTTCGGCGGCTTTCCTTTTTGATCAGGAAATCCACTTTGTTTTTGCGCTGTGCGTGAATGCATATCACCACCGTTCTTAAAAATTCTGTTGTCCAGCGACTCGCGTTTAACCCCTCATCGACATTCCTCCTTTCTTTCTCCCTAGAAAACAAAAAGCCATCCAGATCGTCCTTGCCTTTACGATCACGGATGGCGCCCTTCCCCTTAACATGCCATTATTCACTTGTAGCACTGTACTGGCCCGCGTGAAGGGCTACCGGGCTTTTGATTTCCAGTATTTGTATTATAAAATTGGAAAGAAGCTATGTCAACCGCTGACCCCCGGGTCATCTGTGAACCTTCTGTAAACCTTTGACTTTCTTCTACGGGAAAATACCGGATCTCACTTGTCGTCATATTCAAGCAGTCTTTTTTCTTTCCAAAATTTCAAATAGAATTATGTTCTATCTGAAATAACCTCTCTCAAATCCGTAATACATAGTTGAGACAGATCGAGATCCGTCATTGTGAGAGGGATATGAAACCCTATATTCAGGAAAGGAAGGTGTGTGCAATTTGGAAGATCAGGATATTGTCAAGATGTTCTGCATCCGCTCAGAGCAGGCCATTGAAGAACTCTCCAAAAAATATGGGAAGCTATGCAGCAATGTCGCCAGAAACATCCTTAACGACGATCAAGACGTAGAGGAATGTGTGAATGATACATACCTGGGCGTATGGAATTCCGTCCCACCCAAACAGCCCAATCCACTGTTGACCTATGTATGTAAGATCACCAGAAATCTTGCAATCAAAAAATACCACGCAAACACTGCTTTCAAGCGAAACAGTTGCTACGAAGTGGCTCTTAGTGAACTGGAAGGATGTCTGGCTGCTCCGGACAGTGCAGAAGCTGAACTATCCGCTCAGGAATTGACTGAAGCGTTGAATCGTTTCTTGTCGACGCTTGATCGGGAAAATCGCATCCTATTTGTCCGCCGCTATTGGTATGCGGACTCCATATCTGATCTTGCGGAACAGTTCGGTATGAGCAAACGCAACATTTCACTTAGATTGTTTCGGACCAGAGAAAAGTTAAGGGGCCACTTGGTACAAGAGGGGGTGCTTTTATGAGACCGGAAGTAATTTCGGAGGTAGTTGGAAATATTGAACCCAAGTATATTCAGGAAGCAGGAACTTACGAGGCTCGCAAAAAGAAATCGAAACAGTTCCCATGGAGACGTTCACTGGCCGCAGCAGCCGCAATTCTCATTGCAGTGGTGGGAATGTTTACAGTACCCAATATGTCCAATGCTTTTACCGTAAAAGCCTATGCTCGGGAACTAGATGATACAAATACCGTTGTGCTGAAAGAAATCGATCTGCTCGATCAGCCGGAATACTGGGGCGGGTACTTTGACGGCGAAAACTATTTTATCAACATGGGATTCCGCTATGAAGGGAAAAACATTAAAAGCGTAACCTTTACCACGCAGAATGGATTTTTTGCAACCCAGCAGGTGAATCTGGCTGCGGAGGATACCTACAAGCTGTACGCCGGTGCGGACGACGACCTCCTCATTTGCGGAAAGGATTTTAATATTGCTGGAAACAGCATCACACTGGAATCCTCGGTAATGGATGAGAATTTGCTGTTGTTCTGGGGCATCCAGGCAACCTCCAAGGAAAGCATTCCCCAAGAACCCACGTTCACTGCCACCGCAACATTTAAAAACGGAAAAACCCAGGAAATTACCATCACGCTGGATCTCTCCGGTCCCAGTGTCTTTGCGGGCAAGAGCAGCGATGAAGAAATTCAGCGCAGCCTGCAAGAAACTACGTACTATGAGTCGCTGCCTCTGGATGCGCTGACCCTCATTGAGGAAATCCCGGTTACAGATGAATACAAATATTCTTTAGGGAATGGTTATGGTATTCTGAAAATCACAGAAAATACAAACTTTAATGAAAACGGGATTCATTATGTGGGAATTGGGCAAACCGAGAGCGGGGTCCGAATCTGTCTCGTACGGCGCAACGAGGACGGGGACCTTACTGGTTGTACCTACCTAGTGCCTGAAAATCTGATTTATCAGGAGACCGATGTAGATACTGGCACATCCATGTCTGTCCGTCAGATTGCAGAATATTATAAGAATATTCCTCTGGATCAATGTGAACTGTTAGAAGAAAAAAAGGTCACCGATGTCTATGAGTATTCCATTGGAAATAAGACCGGAAGCTATCAGATTCCAGATGGATTAACGTTTGACGCGAATGGGGACTTCCGCTTGGGCAAAGTGTCCTCTGGAAATGTGGTCTATATTCCTGTCATTCATCAGACTGTCTCTGGAGATTTAACCGGACGTCTCTACCGTGTGCCGGAATCTTTAACTTTACAGGAGTCCAACAGTGTGGACCCTAGCGTTTCGCAAAATACGCAGGAAGAGACCACTTCAACCGTCACTGAATCAGAGAAAGGGACCGAACCCCAGGTACAAAAGGTTAATCCTTCTTCAGATTCTTCGGATGGTCAGAAGACACAAACCGATTCCGCATCTCCCCCTTCCTCCAAATTGGAGGTAAATGAAGAGAGCGGATACACAGCCTCTGCTGGCAAGGTCGACCCAGAAGTACTACGCAAATCGCGGGAAGAAACAGCATACTATTCCGATACGCTTTCCCTGTCAGATTGCGAATTGCTGGAAGAAAAGGCCGTGACAGATAAATTTACCTATACCATTGGCCCTGGCACACATGTCTATAAAGTTTCTGAACTAACACCTTTTAATGATAAAGGCGACTGCGTCGTAGGAATCGATTCCAATGCAGACGGTGTTTTCCTGGGAGTTCTTCATCGCGATGCCAATGGTAGCCTGTTGGGACGGGTTTATCGTGTTCCGGATAACTTAGTCTACGAAAATGTTTGTAGCTAAATTTCGTTACTAGCATTGGCGGAGAACATGTTTCTACAATTCTCCGCCAGTGTGTAGTGTACTTTGCTATTACAAATTTACCATATGATAATTGGGTGATTTTACAATGAAACGAATTTCCGTTTTCTTGTTCTCTCTGGTTTTCCTATTCGCGTGTTCTGCCTGTGGAGACCTGTCAGAGCAGAAAGAGTCGTTGCGGGAGCAGAACGATAATCCCACCGAAGAGTATCAAGAACCCACGCAGCCCGAAAAAGATGTCGCTGCACCGGAGAAAATCGTATTGGATGGTCAGAGTATCTCGTGGGATGAATTCCCCATGCCATCGGCGGAGGTATTTTCTCTCACCGGCGAAGACGCGGTAATCTACAATGCAATAACTGAGATCTATAACCCCAAGACCTATGCAGAAACATTCAATCAATCCCCGGATGAAATTACAGATCTCAGCCTCCCCGCCTTTGATATTTACGAGCAGGTATCTGATGAAAACGGTGATATAACCTACTACGGGCTCTTTTATAAGTGCGACTATTACGACTTAGGCAGTGGGCTTACGGATCTGAATAACCCTGTCTATGACCTGCGCTGTGGAAAGTCTCCGGCATCCATCACCATTGATTCTGAAGGGAATCTCATTGATTTTACAGAGACATACGAAAGCAGCGATGATCCGTACGGCGACATTCGACGCGTCTGCGGACCAATGTCTGCCCTTGCGGACTATTTCTGTGGAATTACAGATTCCTATTCAAAGGAACCAAAGGGTATTCCAAATTTGGATGCTGAGGAAATGGTAGACCAATATTTAAACTATTTTTTTGTAGGTAAATAGCTGTATCCATTACAAATTTGTTGCTCTCCTAGACCTACTCCACAGCACCTCTGGGTTTGCCGGATAAATGAGGTAAATCCATTCGTGTGAATGGCACATAGGCTCGGTTCTGGGTAGCGGAAGGACCCTATACAGAGGTGGAACTGAAAGCGGGCAAAGAAGCTTCTGATGGAGGACTCTATCACACAATCCTTGGTACGAAATATGTGAACGCCCTAGCCTGGCAGGATCCGGAGGCTTGGGTGTACTTCCGCCTGCAGAACATCCAGGACTAGGACATGATGGTGCGTATTGCGAAAAATGTAAAGTACCCCCCCCTTTGCCTTCAAATCCAGAAAGAAGTTTTCCTTGTTATTAGTTCGTTTTGTTGATACATTTCCCCACCACACGGTGCGGTGAGGGCCGTGCATAGCAGGTTGCCTGAACCGAAAACAGTGCTTGACATTTTCTCGATTGCAAGCTACGATCACAGCGGCAAGATGATTTCTTGCGGAAAGCGTCCCCGGCTCCGCCCGACGGGTGGAGCCGGGGACTTGACCAATACGCTGACCAATATCCGGATATCAGCGGGTGGACGCAGTGGACAATGACCTCTTGTTTGCTCTGAAAAAGTGGAGCAAAAAGTACCGGAAAGCGCCTAATAGCAGGCATTTGATGTCCATACGGATCTTCACACGCAGGAGGTCACTGGTTCGAGTCCAGTAGTCTCCACCAAAAAGTTCCTGATTTCGCAAGAAATCAGGAACTTTTCTTTTATTCGCCGTGAAAAAGTTCGCTTTAAATTTCCGCTTTTTCTCCGACCAATACACTGACCAATATGGGAATAGTATCCGATAGAATAGGGCAGCGCCGGGCAGGAATTTTCCTACCCGGTGCTGTCTTACGTTTATTTTGGTAATTCTATACTTTCCCAATTACATCTCTTTTGTAGTTTCCGTTAGAACAGTACAGCACTGTATTCCTTCTCGAGATCCTTCTTTGCAACGGCTTATCTTACCTCAGTCCTGATAGAGGCTCTAGAAAGCCATGTCTCTCTTTACGAGGCCCCCGGGTATGATTGTAAACGCCACAGCCAAATATCAGGACTCATTTTTCTGAAGCATCTGTCTCATGGTGTCTATAAAAAGCCGGGAGATGTGCGTCAGGTATGTGTCCTTTCGATACACAACTGCCAGATCCCAGATAAGATCCGAGGAATCCATGACAAAATAAGTAACTGCACCAGGATGTTGGCAAACTTTTGCCCCCTCTTCCGGGACAAATGTGCAGGCAAGTCCTTGTGCCGTAAGATTAATAGCTGTAGTTAGGTTTCCGGTTTCCATGAGCACTTCCGGCTCGATGTGATTCTTTCCAAGCATATGTCGTACCTCGTGGGTCAAATTCTGTCCTGGCTTGGTCAGGATTAGCGGCATCTCCCCCAACAAACCTACCGGTGCCAGTGGATACCCCTCTGCCACCGGGCAATCCGCTAGCAACGCCTGTACCCGGGGGTGCCGAGTAGGCGCTGCCAGAAGAATTCGCTCCTCGCAGATGATCTCACAGGTGAGCTTGTTGTAGTCCAGTGTGCGCGGAAGGTTTATCACTGCAAGGTCAATCTTATCGTTCATTAAGGCACTCTCCAGTTGGACAGACCGTCCCTCCACCAGTTCCACATGAATATCAGGATAACGCCTGTGAAAGTCTGGAAAAACATCCGGCAGCAGGCAGGCGCCGCGCCACAGAGCCACGCCTAGCCGCAGGCGGCCGCTGATCTGGTTTTTGATGTCCTGAAACTCACGCCGGATATTCTCGTCCAGCTTCATCATCTGCAGCACATACTGGTAATACCGCTCCCCCGTATAGGTCAGCCGCAGGGGCGACGTACTGCGGTCAAAGAGCTCCACACCTAGACTGGCCTCTAGGCGCTTGAGATACTGGCTGAGTGAGGGCTGGGAGACATACAGATGCTCCGCAGCTTTGGTGAGACTCCCTGCCTCGACAATGGCGATAAAGTATTCATAATTGCGCAGAAGCATATAAATCGCACCTTTCATCAGCATAATCTAAACATTATAATCTCTATATTACCTTTCGTCTTTGACGAATGCAAGTAGTACTAGTAAAATAAGGTTGCAGCTGTAAAATATGTACATTTTTACAAAAGCATTCCCCTTCCCCAGGAAATATACTGTTCAATTTATAACATTTCTGTTAGATCCAGTTGGGGATCTTTTGATGTATATTGACTGGGATGAAAATCTTCTAATATTGGAGGGACTTGATGTTTGATCTGATTATCCAAAATGGCAAACTCCTTGACCCTCGGCGCGGCTTGAATGAAGAAGGCGATATTGGAATATGCGGACAAACCATAGCAGGTATCGGCAATCTATCTGGCTGCTCTGCACAGCAGTACATTGATGCCACAGGCTGCTATGTAACACCGGGCTTTATAGACTTTCATGCCCACGCAGCATATCGCATCAGCGATTTTTCCATGCCTGCCGATGTGATCCAGCTGCCAAATGGCGTGACCTCTATGGTGGACGCAGGTTCAGCCGGCGCTGCAAACTACGAGGCATTCCACTGCTATAGCATTGTAAACAGCATCTTGGCCATCAAGAGTTTTCTGCATGTTGCAAGTGTTGGTCAGCTTACGCACAAAATTAATGAAAACCCAGATCCCGCCCTTTTTGACCGGGAGCGGATTGCCGCACTGTGTCAAAAATATCAGGGGGAAATCATCGGGCTAAAACTGCGTCAGAGCCGGAACATCGTGGGAGAGCTGGGATTCAAACCGCTGGAAGGTGCCGTGGCTCTGGGCGAAGAGTTGGGCCTGCGGCTGTCCGTGCATATCACAGATTCTCCCGGTAAAGTTTCGGATACGCTGGATCGTCTGCGTCCTGGGGATATCTTTTGCCACATGTATCATCAAGCTGGCAACACCATCTTGGATGACTGTGGCAAAGTCCGCTCTGAAATCTGGGCAGCTAGGGAACGTGGCGTGTTGTTCGAACTGGGCCATGGAGCGTTCAACTTCTCCGGAAAGATTGCAAAAGCCGCGTTTTCCGAGGGATTTTTTCCAGACATCATCAGCTCTGATTTGAGTTTGCTCTCTGCTTATAAAAACCCCACCCATTCCTTTGCCTATATTCTCTCCGAACTGCTGAATCTTGGAATGCCATTGGAGGATATCATCACACGCTGTACCGACATTCCTGCGGCACTGATGGGAATTAACCACGATGGTTTTTTGAAGAACGGACGTCCAGCTGATATCGCTGTCTTCAAACTCATCGAAAAACCTGTTTCCTATCTGGATCGTTATGGCAATCACTACACGGGCGACCGCCTCCTGCAGCCCCAGGTAACTGTGAAAAACGGAATGGTGGTGTTTCGGCAGGTCACAATCTGACCGTTCCCCCCTACTATAGTAGAAAGGAAGAGCAGTATGAAGAAATTACTGTGCGTGTTGGCGATGCTGGGTTTTGCTTGTTCCCTGACCGCCTGCAGTCAGGCTACCGTTTTGTCAAATGGAGAAACGGTCACAGCCAGCCGTGTCTATCAGTTGGGCCATGTCAATACCAGTTCGCCGGATGACCAATACCAATACTTCGCAACAATTTTCGCCAACAAGGTCTACGAACTGTCTGGCGGTGAGATTGCCATTGATATCGTGACTGACTCCGTCTTGGGCGGTGAGCGGGATATGATGGAAGGCATGAAACTGGGCACCATCGATATGGCCCTCATTACGAATTTCAGCGTGGGTTCTTTCTCCTCAGAGTGGGAACTCTTTGACCTTCCCTTTATCTTCCGGGACCGTGATGAGGCCTATTCCGTGCTGGATGACCGGGAAATTATGGAACCCATGGAGCAACGACTGTTTGATAAATGGGGTGTTAAAGTCCTCTCCTACGGCGACGGCGGCTTCCGGCACATCATTAACAACACCCGCCCCATCAACAATGCCGCGGATATGAAAGGTATGCGCCTACGGATGCCCGAAACTGCCATCTATGTGGACTCCTTCCAGGCCATGGGTACCAACCCCACCACACTGGCATTCAGCGAGACCTTTACCGCCGTTGAGCAGGGGACCGTGGATGGCTTGGAGCTCCCCATCTCCTCTATTCACTCCACAGGGTACAGCGAGATCTGCGATTACCTGTCTCTCACCGGACATTTCTACTCTCCTTTTCAGATGGATGTCTCCAATTTCGTGTGGGAAAACCTCACCGAAGAGGAGCGCTCCTGGTTCCAGCAGGCTGCCACTGAGGCCATGGAAGCCGAGCGCGTGTTCGTTCAGGACAAGGAGGAGGAATTCATTGCGGAAATGAGTGCCAACGGTCTTCAAGTCAATGAAGTAGAGGATAAAGACTCTCTGGTGGAGAGCGCCGCCTCTGTTTACGACGATTACCGGGAGGAAATCGGCCCGGAACTGATGGACCAGGTGTTTCAGAAATTGGGCCGTTCATAAAGGGGGATCACAATGTCTGCATTGAAGAAACTCAATCAATACGTCAACAAGGTTTTTCTTTCCGTCTCAGTCGTGCTGCTGGCCGTTGTTATTATCGCTACTACTCTACAGGTCTTTACCCGGTATATTCTCAACGCATCCCTGTCCGGAACCGATGAGATTGCCCGCTTTGCCTTTGTCTGGATGAGTATGTTGGGTGCCAGCATCTGCGTTCGGGAGCACGGGCACGCTGTGGTATCCGTGCTGAACGACGCCCTCAAGCAGCGCATCCGTCTGCAGAGATTTCATCAGAACACCGTGGAACTACTGATGGTGATCGGCGCGGTGATTCTTTTGATCTACGGAATACAATTGGTCCTTGCCACCATGGAACAGCGAAGCGCCGGCCTGGGAATCCCGATCTCCTTTACCTATGCATGCATTCCTGTGGGTGCTGCAGGCATGATTTTGAACGGGATTGTGAATGTTATGGACTCTGGAGCAAATAAGAAAGGCGGTGCAGCCGAATGAGCCTGACCTATGCCCTGATTATCTTCGCTATCATGTTTCTTCTGATCTTCTGGGGTGTTCCCATTGCATACAGTATTGAGTTGTCTGTTATCGCCCTGCTGGCAGTTACACACCTCAAGCCCATGATTATCATCCCCCAAAAGCTAGAAATCGGTATGGACACCTTCGTATATCTGGCTATCCCGCTTTTCACATTGGCAGGGTACCTGATGGAACAAGGCGGCCTGTCAGACCGATTAGTAGACTGCGTTGAAAAACTATTTGGCTGGTTCCCTGGTAGCATGGGTACCATCACCATCATCTGCTGCCTCTTTTTCGCATCTCTCACCGGCTCCGGCCCTGCCACCGTGGCGGCAATCGGTGCCATCATGATCCCCACCATGCTGAAAAATGGCTACTCCAGAACTGATGCCGCCGGTCTGCTGGCAGCAGGCGGTTCTCTTGGCCCCATCATTCCGCCCAGCATCGCAATGATCGTATACGCCACCACCATGGGACTGTCCGTACCGGAAATGTTCATGGCTGCTATGCTGCCCGGCATTCTCCTGGGCTTACTCTTCATCGCCACCAACACCATTCTTTCTATCCGCAAGGGCATCCGGTCTGAACGCGTGCACTTCACGACAAAAGAGCTGCTACGCTCTGTTTGGAGAGCTCTAGGCGTGATTTTTCTGCCCGTGCTCGTTCTGGGCGGTATTTACGGCGGAATCTTTACGCCCACTGAAGCGGCCACAATTTCTGTGGTATACGCACTGATCCTGGGATTCTCTTATCGAGAGCTGACTTTGAAGAAGCTTCTGGTGGCCATGCAGAAAACCGTTGTCACTTCTGCCATGGTGATTTTCATTGTTGGTATGTCCAACGCTTTCGGAACCATCCTAGCTGCGGCCAATATCCCCAGAACTATTGCTGCCATGATCATTCCCTATCTGAACAACCGAACGGTATACCTGCTGCTGCTGATTGCATTCCTGCTTGTGGTGGGCTGCATCATGGAAACCGTCTCCTCCATCGTCATTTTGGCCCCCATCCTGGTTCCCATCGGAACAGCTCTAGGCATCGTTCCCATGCATCTTGGCATCGTATTTAGCGTAACGCTGATTGTAGGATTTATTACTCCGCCGTTCGGACTGAATCTGTTTACCGCAGCAGCCACCGCAGGCACAAATTTCTCAGAGGTTGTCAAGGGAGTCCTTCCATATCTCATTGCCTCACTGATTGCTGTGCTTCTGATTGCCTTCTTCCCGCAAATCTCCCTGGCTCTCCCGGCACTTATGGGCTATTGACGGGAATTTCAAAATGAATCTTTACTGATATAGGGGGTGATGGCCACGAGAGCCATCGTTGTAGACAAGGATTACGGCAGCGTCACTGCCGAAGAATTGAAACAGGTTTCGGCAGCCTATCAAGCCGCCGGAATCCAGGTGGACCTGCTGGATTACCGGGTAGATCCCGCCCAGCAGAAGGAACCCACAGAAGAGGAGATCATCGCAGGCTGTCAGGGGGCGCAGATCATTCTGGCAACCGGAAATCCCCCCATTACCCGCAAAGTCCTGGAGACTTTGCCGGAGATCCGCTTCGTACAGCGCTTCGGCGCTGGCGTCAACAGCATCGATCTGACCGCAGCAGCCGATTGTGGGGTAATCGTCCTGAATTTGCCGGGCTTCTGTGCCAAAGAGCTGGCAGATGTAGCCACCGCCATGATCATGGGACTGATTCGGAACACCGGTTACTATGATCGGGAAGTTCGAAAGGGAAACTGGCCGAAATGTCAGTATCTGCTTCCTCCTGACGTACGGGAGCTGACGCTGGGCCTGTATGGATTTGGCTTGGCCGGCCGTCACCTGCACGACATCTTCCACAACGGTTTTGGGACAAAGGTTATCAGTTGTGATCCTTACATCAGTGATGCCGTACGGGCACAATACCCGGATGTGGAATTTGTGTCCTTCGACGATCTTATCACCCGCAGCGACATTATCTCCATCCACGTGGTCCTGACACCCGAGACCACTCATGTATTCAACAAAGAGGTCTTTAAGCGGATGAAGAACACTGCCATGATCATCAATACCAGTCGTGGGCCTGTGATTGATAATGACGATCTCACGTGGGCCTTACAGACGGGTGAAATCCTGTATGCCGGTCTGGATACGGTGGAGCGGGAGCCTCTGCCGAAAAATGACCCGCTGAAGACCCTGGATAACGTCATTATCAACCCCCACTGCGGCAGTTATGGTGTGGGCAGCAAGAAGACGCAGATTCAAATGGTCTGTGACCTGGTTCCCACTGCAGTCAAGACTGGGAAAGTAACCGCCAGGTGCGTTGCAGACCGCGATGTACTGGGAAAAGACACTGGTTATGAATTTGTTTGAAAAGGAAGGGATCCATTATGTCTATCGGATGCAAGATCATAAAGAACTTTGACCGGCCTGCGCCGGAACTGGTGGCACGTTTCAAAGATATGCCGGTGGCAAATATTGACGACAATATGGGCCGCATTGCAGCGGTGGATGCAGCGATCGAGCCCATTGGCTATAAAGGCCAACTGCTGGGGACTGCATTTACTGTTCGGGTCCCCCAGGGCGACAACCTGATGTTCCACGCCGCCATGGACCTGGCAAAGCCCGGCGATGTCATCGTCATCGATGCCGGCGGCTTTACGGACCGGGCCATTTTCGGCGAGTTGATGGCCACCTACTGCAAGTCCCGGGGGATCAAGGGCATCGTCTGCGACGGAGCAATCCGGGACCGCGGCGGTTTGGCTGCCATGGAGGATTTTCATGTTTATGCGCGCGCCGCAACGCCCAACGGTCCTTATAAAAACGGCCCTGGAGAAATCAATGTTCCTGTGGTAATTGGCGGAAAAACCGTTTATCCCGGTGATATTGTGGTAGGTGATGATGACGGCGTGCTGTTCATCAGGCCGGAACTTGCAAACGCACTGGCAGATGCCACATTGGCGGTAGAGGCAAAAGAAGCAGATATCATGTCCCATATTATCAACGATGGAACATACAATCGTCCCTGGGTCGAAGAAAAGCTGAAAGAAATTGGTTGCGAGAGTTTATGATCCGGGTCTGGTTTTTCTGACGAACATCATTATAATTACATAAGGCAATAGGGCTCAGATACACGATTGAGTATCTGAGCCCTATCATTTACATCACCTTCCCTATCACATCTCCCATGGTATCCGCTGCCTCCCGCATCATATCCGGTGTGGCGTGGGTGTAGGTACTGAGGGTAAAGCCCGCACTGTAGTGCCCCAGGGTGCTGGACAGGGTCTTCACATCCACCCCATTCTTCAGGGACAGCGTTG
>OGYF01002577.1_pt1 | contig 13407 bp, 12 predicted proteins | sample 1576451 | NCBI WGS metagenome assembly OGYF01 (sample SAMEA3541505, study PRJEB24748) | human gut metagenome | biome: human gut; feature: human-associated habitat; material: faeces | place: China | collected 2012 | reverse complement strand
CGCGGCCGCGCCTGACTGGGCTCGGGTGGTGCTGCTCGACGGGTTCGGCAAGGAACTTATCGGCATTTATGCCGCGCTTGAGGCCCGGCATCCCGACAGTTCCTATGTCTCTCTGTTCCGGCCGATCGTCGCGGTTCTCGGCCTTGTCCCGGATCAACGCCTTCCCGCGAAGCGTTTGGAGCAAGTTTAGGTGGAGAGAGGGTATCGGGGGAAGAGGAGGAAACGTTTTTGAGCGTAGGGCTCGCCCGCGCGGGTTCCCCCTCTCCACCTTTTCTCCCCAAAGTTTCTGGCTGATGGGGAATTGCGGAGGTTCGTTCCGGTTACAGCCGTTCCAATATATTTCGCAATATATTCGGATAGAGAGGAGTTGTAGAGTCATTTCCCATCGGTCGGAAAGCATTCCCTCCGGGCGGGTATGGGCGATGGTCCCATACGCCGGGAGGCATTTTTAAGGAGGCCATATGCACTTTTTCTTTGCGTACTATCCATACATTTGCATAACGTTGTTGCTGGCGGGGCTGGCGTTCCGGTACGTGACGGATCCGGGCGACTGGAACGCGCGTTCCAGCGAAATTTTTGAGAAGACATGGTTGCGCCGGGGATCAATCATTTTCCACTATGCGATCATCTTGTCTTTCTTTGGGCATATTGTGGGCCTGCTCACGCCCGATAGCGTAATGCACGCCCTGCGGATCTCCATGGAAGCCCATACCGTGGTTGCGGTGGGCATGGGTATGATTCTGGCTCCGCTGGTTGTGGTGGGCCTCGGCATCCTGCTGTGGCGGAGAATCACGAACGAGCATGTCTGGGCCACGACCGTTCCTATGGACGTGCTGGTGGTACTGCTCATTCTGATCAACGGCTGTACCGGGTTTTATCAGGCGTATGTGGCGCATTTTCCGGTATTTGTGACCGTTGGACCGTGGCTGAGGAGCCTTGTCGTCTTCCGGCCTGATGTGGTTCTGATGGAAACGGTGCCGCTGTTCCTGCAAATCCATGTGGTGAGCGCGTTTACGTTGTTCGCGCTGATTCCGTTCAGCAGATTGGTGCACATCTTCAGCGTGCCGGTCACATACGCGCTGCGTCCGTTCCAGATCTATCGGAGGCGGTATGCCGGACTTTAAGAACACTGTCGGCGGGCGTTTTTTGACCATGCTGGAAGCGCAGGCCCCCGCCAACTTCGCAATGGTCATGTCCACGGGCATCGTGTCCGTGGCCCTGCACCTGCTGGATTATCCCATCGGCGCACGTCTGCTGTTTTGGCTCAACGCGGCACTGTGCGTGGGGCTGGCGCTCCTGTACATCATACGGCTGTTCGTGTTTCCGAAACGGTTCGTCCAAGATTTCAGGAGCCACGGCGCGGGGCCGGGCTTCCTGACGGTGGTGGCGGGCATATGCATTCTGGGCAACCAGTTTGTGCTGCTCGGCAAAGATCCGGCTATGGGCGAGGCGCTGTTCTGGATAGGGAGCGTCCTGTGGATCGTGATTTTGTGGGGCGTGTTCTACTTCGTGTTCTCCGACGAACCCAAGCCGCCGCTGGAAAAAGGCATTAACGGCGCGTGGCTGGTCGCCACCGTGAGCACGCAGGCCATTGTGATCCTCGGCTGTATCCTCATCGATCATATGCCGTGGGACAAGGAAATCGCCTTCTTTGCGTTCACGGCGCTGTTTCTGCTTGGATTCATGTTGTACTTGTTCGTGATCACGATGATTTTTTACCGGTTTGCGTTCAAGGAGCTGGAACCGGCGCAGCTCAGCCCGACCTACTGGATCAACGCCGGGGCCGTGGCGATTACGACGCTGGCGGGCGCGGAACTGTTGTCGCATCCGGGCGCATCGCCGCTGTTGATGGAGTTTTTTCCGTTCATCAAAGGGCTGACGCTCATGGCGTGGGCCACGGCGACCTTCTGGATCCCGATGCTTTTTCTGCTCGGGTTCTGGCGGCACAGCGTGAAGCAATACCCGGCGGCCTACACCCCGGAATACTGGGGCATGGTGTTCCCATTGGGGATGTACACCGCATGTACGGCCATGCTGGCGAAGTCTCTGAATCTGGAATTCCTGTTGCCGTTGCCGGGAGTCTTCGTGTACGTGGCGCTGGGGGCGTGGACGGTGGTTTTCTGTGGTATGGTCATCACAAGGCTGGTAATGCTCCTGAGGGGGGATTGCCCGACGGCATAGCCCCAATGGGGAGGTGCCGAACGAGGCGGTGATCCTTCCTTTTCCATAAAAAAGAATGTTAATTAGGAATTTCAACATGTAACATTAATGTTGCACCAAAACATGTGGTGCAGACGGCAAAGTGTGTCTTCCCGAGATTACTGTTCCACGGAATTTCATATGTTGAATCACCAAAAACTCCACCTTCCGATTCATGCCGGAAGGTGGAGTTTTTTGGTTTCTTCAGTCCGACTTCTTTGCCACAAATCGAACCTCGTCTCGACGTTCCGGGAGCCACCTGCACTTATGCAGGCACCACCACGACGTGATGATAAACCGACCATCCGCTTTCGCTTTTCTATCGGAATGAGCACCGGACAAATCACAATCAAGCGAGCAGAGCATCAACGCCTGATTACGTTCACCGTGTGGACAGCGAAACTTTTCCTCTTCCTCTGGCATAGGTAGTGGCATGACCTCTCTCCTTTTTGGGGAAGGAGGATACTGTATGGGATGGAATAGGGCAATCCTTGCTTATTATTTATAGAATAGCCTTTTTCTCTCTTAACTCCGGCGGCGACTGCCTGCCTTCCCTCTCGCTCTCGTAACTGCTCTTGCAGTGTTCCCTCTGCCAGAAGAACAGCCCATCCACCACGCGCCAGGGCCATGCCCTCCTCCTACCCCTCTCTCGCCATATAAACGAGTACTATGTCAAGGGCAGGCGCAAAAAAGCCCCAACCGTGACTTCTAAACCGCCTACTCGGCGGATAACGAGTACTTCTCTCCATCGCACTGGTATGGGAACTTCTAAACCGCCTACTCGGCGGATAACCTAGAGTTTTTGAAAACAATATACTTATTTTTCAGCAGATTGTATTTCAAATCCTTCTGAAGGTTTCGTTTTGGTGAGCTAGATGTAACACGTTTATATCATGTGTTTTTTACACACAGGTTTTTCATGAAGTCAAAAAGGAAGTCCAAAACATCTTCCTCTTGGCAGTGCTCGATAAGGCGTTGCCGGAAATCTTTTTGTGTCTCTCCTTCTTTGGCACACTCGAAGGCCAGCGGCATGACATAACCATCCTTGACCACATCCGCGAGGTCAAATACCAGCGCGCCTCTTCGCGTCTTCCCGTGCAGGATGGGCATGGCGAAACTGATCCCAAGACCACAAAGCGCCACAGCGGCATACCCATACGCGATATAGTTGCCATGATCCAGAAAGCCGTTGCAGACATCCGCTTTTGAGGTTGAACGCCGCGCGCCTTCTTCGCGAACGAATGAAAATCCATGTCCTCGCGCCAGATCCGCATACAAAAGTTTGGCCCAGCGTGCCTCCGCCAGCAAAAGCTCCTGAACATCTTTGGCCTGTTCCAGATCCGAATGGAAACGCTCCAGCACGGCATCGGACAGTACTATTCCCATTTTTTGCAGGTAGCTGTTTTCCCGCCAGCACTCCGCCGTCATCTGCGCGCGCCGCCTGAGGAAGCTACGGGCTTTCTCCAGTCGGCGTGCGGGGTCAAACCACATTTCCGCCCATGCCTGCATATATTCCGTCGGGCGGTACTCGCTTTGCGGCGTCATAAAAGCGATGTCGCATACACTGAACAGCGGCGATCCTCCCGTTCCGCAAAAGCCCACCATCACGTTGGATGCCGCCATACGCCGCATAGCGGCATCCGTGATGGAAGTGCCTTTGCCCAGCAACAGGAATGCCGTGTTCCGTTCGGGAATGTTGAACATCTGCTCGAACTCACCCCCGTCCTGCGTCAGATAGACGATACGGTCATCCTGCTGCACTACCCGGGCATGTTCTAGATAGAAGACATTGGCCCGTTTGGAGAGTTGAAGCGGCCGTGGTTCGCTGTGCCTTTTTATGCCCACGGCAACTCCGGCAGGCTAAAGGGGCTGCTGGTCACACAAAACCCATAACCGTTGGGTGTGCATTCCTCCCGTTGCGGTTCTCCTTGTTCACGGTTCACCACCAGTGAGAACCGCTGTCCCGTTCCTGCGCTGCGCAGTATGAAATACGTCATTTTGGCTTTGCGGGCGGTTTCCATGCGTCGTCTTCTCAACAGTCCATGTTCCTCGCCCTCATGACGATCCGATGATAGAGAGGGCACTCTGTATCTGACGAAACGTACCCACTCACCGCGAAAGTCGGCAGGGACAGCCCGTGGATAGGACAACCGGGCGTAATCGCGGAACCACGGCTGTGAAATCACGTTTTCCGCCAGCCAGTCCATGTCTTCACGGGAGGAAGCGAAAACGCGCAACGCCCCCGTCAAGGGGGGAGGCAATACGGCCAGTTGTTCCCTCCCGGGGAAAGCGACGGCAAATGCTCCGGGGCGCTGGGTGAATATGCCGTGCAGCAAGCTCAACATTCGGTTCCGCAGCACCGGCCCGCTTGCGCCCGTATCGCCTCCCACGATCAGCGGCAGGGCATCACAATACCATTGGGGCCTCATGATCATTCACTCCCCGAAAAGACGCCGCCACGGATAATGCAGGCCAGCAGGAACAGCCCATCGGGCGTCATGGGGTCCAGCTCGCTCACGCGGAGCATCAACTTGAAGCCGGATGCATCGCCCTTGTTGCGGAAGAATTCCTGTGCATCGAGGCTTGCGCCGTTGGGCTCCACGGGCAGCGGCACACGGCGCTCCCCATAGGCCGGATACCATGTATCGATGGTACGCAGGGCATTGCCGATCTTCTGGTCACGCAAGGCCGCCTGTCCCATGATGCGTACGCTGTGCTGATCCTGTCCGTCCGGCGCGCCTCCTACGCAATACAGGGGGCGGGCAAACCCGCGTGCCTTATTCTCAAGGTAGTTTTGCGAAGGGAAGACTTCAACAGCCCCACCGACTCCCAGATCGACGTGGGCCGTCACCCGTAATTCTGTTGTCGGATCGCCTTTCCAGCCGCGCGCCAGCACTTCGGCCACAGTACGCTCGTCATCGCTTACCTCTTCAAAATGATTGAAGGGAGTCGCCAGCGCGTCGAACATTTTTTTCGTACCGTCGGGCAAGAGCACCTCAACCGTAGCGGAACTTGCCACTGTGCGGTTACGCCACAAAAAACGTCCGTTGGCGATGTTGCGCACATAGCGGCAGGCCAGGTGAACCAGCGCCTCACTCTCCTTGGCCCGGTCGACAAACGCCGCCAGATCGGCCTTGAAGGCGTTCAGGTCATCCATGGAGTCTTTCTGTCCGGGGGCGCAAGCGAACAATGCCTTTTGTATGTCCATGCCGCGCAGGTTGAAACGCACTTGCAGGGCCGACGCATTGGCGTCGAGTTTGGCGCTGTCCGTGGTCTGGATATTGGATACTTCATCTCGCTTGGCGCTGGCGGAAGCCGCTTGTCCTTCTTTGCTGGCTTTGTTGATGTTCTGCGTTCCACGGATGCCGTGCCTCATCACCCACAGTGGGCTCAGGTTCCCATTGCCCAATTCGTTGTAAAAGAGGCCATCCGTCACCAGAAGGCAGCGCTGAAACGACAGTACGCCCGGAAGTTTGTTCATTTTCTTTGCCATGATAGTATCTCCTTACATATCCTCAGGTTCCGTTTGTTCTTGCCGCAGCACGAATGCGCCCCGCCGATCATCCAGCCACACGGGACGCCAGAGAGCCTCTTCCGCATCCGCTTCCTTCCGCCACTGGCGCAAGGAACGGTATTGCACCATGCCGACCAGAGGCTCGGCAAAGGCATGTGTATATCCGCAGCGCGCTCCGCTGCGGTGCTCGAAAGGTGTGATCGCCGCGTAGCCGAGGCAGGCTGCGGACAGCCATGTGTTGTTTTCTCCCGCTGCAGGCTGCGCTCCCAGCGCTTCCACCAAAAGTTCGGCTTGATTCTTGCCCTTGTCTTCGAGCATATCTCGTCTGTCCGTAACGACATACCCGTTCCCGACGCGATCAAACGCGGCCTCCAGAGAATCTTCGAGGACGATTTCGCCGTGCCCCGTCACGAGGCCGCCGGAAAGCCGCGCCCGGTGCAGAAACTCACGGGCCTCCATCACGCCCGCCACCTGTTCCAGTTCCCAGATGATGCTCACGCGCAGATGGGCACAGGCCACGGGCTGCAAAGAAAGGGCGTGCGGGTTTTTCGAAGAGTAGTCGCTGCCGTTGGCCGACTTGCCGAACGTGAACGCTGCCGCCCGCCGTTGCTGTGGCGAAAAGACACCATAAAAAGATTGCCCCAGCGCCTCGCGGTTGTGGTGGATCAGAGCCATGCCCGTCACTTTAGCCCCTCCGCCCAGATGAAAGCAGAGCGCCTCACCAAGGCCGTAGGCAGCGAAGACCGGCGGCCCGCCCATCAGGAAAGAGGCGGAAAGCATGTTGGCGGCCTGAACCCGCACGCGGGGAAAGACAATATAGCTCATCGAAACGCCTCCTCCAAAAGCCCCGCAACCGTCGCGGTTGCCGTCACATCCAGAACCATCACTCGGTTTCCGTTGGCATATGAGGCATGTTCCATGCCGCCGATCACCAGCCACGCCATATCGCGGGGCCATGTACTGTCGCGTAAGGCGGGATCAAGCAAGCCGCGCATCGCAATCGGCCTCAACACCGGCGAGACCAGCGCCTCGGTTCCTGTTTCAGGATTCTGTTCCTGCGGGAGCATAACGGCATAATCCCGCAGCATTTCCCGTGCCTCGTCAGCCCGCTGCAGGACAGCGGCCGCGATGTTCCCCAGAAGGGCTTCCTCTTCCTCCCGCGCTTTCAAATCGGTTCGCCCGGGCGTGGCGGACTCCCCATTGTCCAATCCATGCCGACGCCGAAAATCCGCGTAGGCGAGCAGGGCTTGCCTCAGAGGACCGGGCAGGGAAAAATCGATTGATATTCCTTTGTAATAGAGGGAAAAAGCTGCTCTCAAGTCATCCGCGCTGCGTGGCGCATCCACAAAGAGCGGGCGCTGCATGACCCGTACGAGACCACCAACGTTCTGGGGGTTGGAACCGCCGATGCCGAACTGCGCCTGCCGTAGCTTGCGCATCTTCATGTGGGGGGCGTTCCCCACCTCCTCTCCGTTTTCGGGCTTTCCGGTGCGCTTCCCTTCCTCTTCACACGCGGCATTATGGCGGGGCACCAGCCCGTTGTCCTTTTCGAAGAGCAGTTCGCATATCCCGCCCGCTGTCATGGGCGTCATGGACACATAACCACCTTCAGCGCCTTCTTTGGGAATCAGGATCTGGCGCAAACGGTGATCCACATGCTCAACGCCGACGCTGAAAGCCGAGGAGCACGCCCCGGTCATGGCGTCCTCGATGGCGCGGCGTTCTTCTGACGATGCGGCTTCCGCAAAGGGATTGCCCCGTACCACGGCATTCACCTGTTTGCAGATGCCCGCCACCGCCGCGCCGCCCTTGCCGTAGTCCAGCGAAAGGGACACCCCCCGCGCCATCAGCGTACGGGCCGAGACATAAGGGGCATCCAGAGCATCGTCCGAAGCGAGGCGCACCCCCGCGAGGGCCGCGTTGGAGTTGACCGTTTTCGAGCTGAAATGAACAAGTTCCGCGATTGTGTTGCGATAGGTTTCTGGTGGATAGGCTTTCCACAGTTTTTCATTCTTGGCTTGGCGTTCCTGCTGTCCGCCGTCCGCCTCCATGTTCGCTTCATCCATCCTTTCTCTCCTTGTCATTCCGCCGCCGGACGGCGGACAATGCCGAACCCCTTGTCATATTCCCATCTGTCGGTATCGCTGTATGAAACCAGTTCGGCCGAGAGCGCACGTTCTTCGTCCACCCCGACAGCTTCGCATTGGGCGCGCATGGTTTCGGCATCCAGCCACAGCCATGCGTTGGGCAGGGCATCGACTTCACGGAAGGAACGCTCGTCGCGCTCCACCCACTGTCCGCCAGAGCCACGCCGTTCTCCCTGATATACAAATGCCTCGTAACTATCGCCAAGGCGTTCGGCGTCACGTCCCAAGCGCCACGTTTCCGTTCTTCCCATACGATTGCGCAACGGTGTCTCGTTGTAAACCCATTCGGAAAGCAGGGCGGCCGGCGAATGCTCCGCAACGAAAGAGTATTCGCCGGTCTCTGGCCCAAAATACGGAAACAGCCGTTTTGCAATGGCCTTGTCGTCGCGTCTGGCAAGGCGGCAATCCTCGCCAAGGCGTACGTCCGCCGTTATGACAAGCCGCCCTTCGCGCCACGGCAGGATTTGGGCCAGATCATGGATGGAGTACCTTTCCTTGTCTTTCCCTTCATAGCCGGGCCAACAAAACGCGGGCGCGCGGGGTTCGTCCCTGTCGCTGTTGCGGCAATGCCGCCAGTTGAACTGCGGCACGGCAATGTTGGGAGCATCCCCGCAAGGGCGCAGGCGGTGACGGTTGACCCGGCCGGCGGCCTGCACCAGCGATTGGGCGCTGGACACGTCCAGTACGGCCCAGTCGAAGTCGTGATCCCGCCCCACCTCTTCCACCGGAGTGGCAACCACGATGAAAGGCACGTCTGGGCGCTCTTCGTGCGCGGCTTCATCCAGAAAGGCGCGGATCTCGTGGTCAGCCACGATATGCCTGTCGCCTTCCGCACGTGAAAGCAGAAAATCCAGCCTCTTTTCCTTGTGGAAGCGGGCGATGTGCCAGTCGTTCGCATGATAGCAAGCAACACGCGCCTGTGGCAGTTCTTTCGCCAGATGCCGGGCCACGTCCACGGCTGTTGCGATATTCGCCACGCGTACCAAGCCAAAGGAGTACGCCACGCCGGAGCGGGCATCCGTCAGGGCGTGGCGGGCGTGCAGTTTTTGAACTCCCGCGGTCACGGCACCCATCCATGTGCTGACGCTTTCTTCAGCCATCGGGAGCAGTTCGGCATGGCGGTACACGGGTAGGGCGGCTATGGCCTTCAACTGTGCGGACACCCGGCTGTCGTACAGTGCAAGCAGGGCCGCAGCCCTTTCCGCTCGGCCTTTTTCCGGCACATGGGGTACGGCTTTTATGAGCGGCGGCAGGGCGTCATCAATGAACGCCAGCACATACAGCGTCTTTGCCTCGGAACGGGGCTTTTCCTCGTCAGTGCAAGCGCTCTTGCCATGCCGCAATGCGCGCGCCATTTCCGCGCCGGAAGCATAGGCCGCTTCCACGGCCTGCGCTACGGGGCGGGACAGTGTGGCTGAGGAACAGATGACGTTGCGCCCGAAAAACGCGCACCATTGGACAAGGCGCAGTACGGCGACAAGGGATTCGGGGTCATAGGAATCGATTTCGTCGAGGACAAGATCGGCACTCATGAGGCGCAGCAGGGCTTTGACGTGATGCCCTTGCCGATGTGGTTCTCCGGCGGCGATCAGGTAGTCGATGGTGGAAAACAGCAGAGGAGCGCCAACGATGCGCCGCTCCTGCGGCTTGGGGAAGAAGGATTCCAGCCATGCGGGCAATGGCCAGTTTCCGCCGGAGGTCAGCGCTTCCGTTTCCGCAGGATTGCCGTCATCGTCTGACCACGGGGCGGCAATGTTTTCTTTCTCTTTGATGTTGGAAGCATTGAACAGTTTCCGCGTCACGTCATCGCCGATAACCGTAGCGAGATCGCTGTCGGAAAGGCCAAGCTGGCATTGCAGGGCCCGCCCCGTTTGTAATGTAAGGCTACGCAGGTTCAAGGCGATGGAAAACCGGGGAGCGCCGCTGCGGGAGAGAACGCAGGCCGCGCGCACGTTCATGCGTGTCTTGCCGCTGCCGGTTCCCGCCATGTTGAAAACAAGGGCACCGCTTGTGGGGTACGCCTCCCGCGCTTCGGCCAGCGCATCAGCCGCCGTATTTTGCCATGCGAAACGGCTTTCCGGATCCGCCGGGCGCAAAACGGCCTCCAGCGAGCAGGGTTGTAGGCCCGTCAGGGATGCTTCGGGACGCTCCACAAGGTTCGCCATGCGCCAAACCAGATCCGCCGCTTTTTCCGAAACGCGGGACAAATGCTCGGCGAGGCGTTGATTCAAGCGGCGTCCATCGGGTGCGACATGCGTGTTGGCGAAGGCGGGGGAAGTATCTTTGTTTGGCGGGCACTCCAGCGCCGATACCGTGTGATCCGCAAAGACAAGAGCCGCGCGTGCATACAGGAAAACGGATCTCCAGTATGGAATCCACGCTTCACCCGCCATGCCCACAGCCGCTGCGGAAAGGCGTTTGTCCAGCCGTTGCGCGAGTTCCCAAAAGGAACCTTCAGGTTCGGACCACGGGGTGAAAAGCGCGTCATCAGGCGGGCAGGGCAGGTTTTCCCGTACAAGCCTGCCTTCCGGGCAGGGCAGACGAGAGGAGAACAGGCCATGATGTGTGGAAACAAGCGCATCCACACATTCCTGTGCCGAAGCAAGGCCATAGCGCGAGGCGTTGCAAATCTCCCGTTCTCCTATGAACATTTCGAGGCGTTTTGTATACACGTTCGCCCATGCCGTCTTCCAGTCCATGCCGGATCGCACCGCCTGCCATAACTTGAGCGAAATCCATTCATGCCGCACGGCATCGGCCAACTCCGCTTTCCCTCGCAGCTTTTCCTGGAACTTCAGAGAATATTTGCCCAAGTCATGCAGCAGGCCCGCCAAGCGCGCCGCTAACCCGGCATGGCGAACCCACTCGGACACACGCACAGGAGTGGTAATCCGGCGATACCCTGCTGGGAAATGGCCTTCAGGCCCGAAACGTCCCCGTGCGCCCACTATCCAGAGTAACTTCATACGGCGGCGCCCATCGTTCTGGTAGCAGGCCACGGAAGTCTGCCGTGTAGCGTTTCGGGCCAAAGCGGCGCGCACTTCCTGCAACCCTTCGGTCGTCATGGGCGATATCCAGCAACGTTCCCCTGCGCGCAGGGCGTAGCTGTCCAGTATGGCGCGGCTGCGGCGGATGGCCCGTTTCTGACAAGCGGAAATGAAGATGACGTGCATAGAAGAAAAGGTATCGGTTTATACAGATGAGAGCAATATGACACGGGGAACAGCATCTCATCTTTTTTGTAGCTTCCTTTTTTTTGTAGCTTCCTTTTGGCTTCATAAAAAAGTTGTTCGGAAAAACCTTTTGGAATAAAGTAGTTAAAAAGAAGCGATGCGGACGAAGCTATTGGAGGTGCCAAGATGTAATCCTTTGAAAGATAAAGATATTGTCTCGTATCGCTCTAGTTGTCCGCCGTGTAGGCGGTTTAGAAGTTCCGGGCTGGCGTCGTCCGTGCTTTTAAGGTGTTGTCCGCCGTGTAGGCGGTTTAGAAGTCTAAATCAAAAGAGGTAGCCTCCTGATTAATGTTGTCCGCCGTGTAGGCGGTTTAGAAGATGTGTTGATGATGGCGGTGAGCGCCTTGCGCGTTGTCCGCCGTGTAGGCGGTTTAGAAGTGTTTACGCTGTTTATACTCTTCATTGGCAGCGTTGTCCGCCGTGTAGGCGGTTTAGAAGTCATGGAAAAGGCGTTGCAGGGCGAACCTCTTGTTGTCCGCCGTGTAGGCGGTTTAGAAGGGTTGATTCCATGCCCGGCATCCCGGCTATGAGTTGTCCGCCGTGTAGGCGGTTTAGAAGGTGTAGGTGGTATTACATGTGAATCGTCTGCTATTGACGAAGAAACTGAAGCTAGGTAGCCTAAAAAGGCATAGTATTTTTATCCACCCAAAGGTGGTTTAGAATTTTTACAGATTGTTAGTATGTTAGACCGCCGTGTAGGCGGATAAAGTAGAAAATTATCCTTTTAAAGATTATTTGTTAAGCAAAAAATGCCAATCAATATTTTTCCATAGAGCGTAAGGAGTTAAGAGTGTTCTTTTTTGCACTCTTCCACCTCTTCATACAGGCGTTTCGTCTTCACGCCGAGAGCGTCCGCGATCTTCGCCAGAGTGTTGAGCTGGCAACCGCCAATGGTATCGTCTTGGGTAGCGCGGTGGACTGTACTCACTGACATGTTTGTTTCCGCTGCAACTTCCCGAATTGTTTTTTTCTTTTTATTCATCAACTCTCTTACATTACTTATGAACATTTGAACCTCAAATTTATTTTTGTTCTTTTTATAAAAACATGTTGACTCTTTTATGTTCGATATAGTAAAACAAACTTACGGAAAGGGCAATACAAAAACAGCCCGGTTTGAAGGGGCAAACTTCAAGACCGGGCCTAACCACAAAACCCTAGGACATAGGAGTTATGTTATGGCTACGCCTAGCATCACCGATCTTCAATCTCTCGTCAATCGTCTCACTGCCGACAACAACCGCCTTCGTAACCTCGTGAAGCTCTATGAAGCCTCTTTCGCCGCCATGAAGCCGGGCAAGTACTACGTCTGCTCGGATGACGGCGAAGTTTCTAGCTCTTACTGGAAGAGCGGAGCAGCCGAACAGTTCGCTACGGAACTCGCCGCCGATGGAACGGGTGCGACGGTCGTTCTCGTGACCCGCCGTTATGAAGCTGACCCCGCCCCGCGTGAAGACTTCGGCGTTCTGCCGGGCGTCGACTACCCCGCGACCCTTACCCCCGCCGTGGGTCTGTAGGGGATGTGCCATGTCACAGTGCGAACTCATGCCTATGCCCACGCCTTCGGTTATGCTGCACAATGGACGCCCCGCCACTACCTCTTTGGAAGTGGCGAAGTTCTTCGGGAAGCGTCACGACAATGTGGTACGCGATATTAAGGAAATCATAGATAACACACCGGAATCGTTTAGCGCCCTCAATTTTGAGGGGGCTAACTATATCGACGAACAAGCCAAGAACCGCCCCATGTACATCATCTACCGTGATGGCTTCATGCTACTGGTCATGGGCTACACGGGCAAGAAGGCTCTCGTGATCAAGCTGGCCTACATCGAAGCCTTCAACGCGCTGGAGGCCGAGTTGCAGCGCCAGCGGGAAGGGGCCTTGCCGCCCGCCGACGCCCTCGCCCCGTCGCAACAGGCGCAGCTCAAGGCACTGGTCGACGCCAAGGTCGGCATGTTGCCGAAGGAGCACCAGCGCAAGGGCTACGGCGAAGTGTGGAGCCGCTTCGCCCGCCACTTCGAGATCGCCAAGTACACGCAACTGCCGCCGGAAAGGATGAGCGAGGCTGTGGAGTATTTGATCGGGCTGGAACTTAAGGTTGCGGAGCCCGCCCTGCCCGATATGAGGAGCTTGCCGCGCTTCGCAAGTTATGACCGATACGCGGCGAGCATTGAAGCGGCCTATACCATTCTTTCGAGGCTGAATATGCACGATGTGCAGTTCTCACAGGCGCGTCTTGGTACGCACCCTCTGCGCGGCGCGGACTGCTCACGGTTTTATAACGCCGTGATGCGTGAAGTGCAGATTTCTG
>OGYF01002554.1_pt1 | contig 13491 bp, 9 predicted proteins | sample 1576451 | NCBI WGS metagenome assembly OGYF01 (sample SAMEA3541505, study PRJEB24748) | human gut metagenome | biome: human gut; feature: human-associated habitat; material: faeces | place: China | collected 2012 | reverse complement strand
GCAGGGGGGCGTCATGCGCCGCTCCAAGAGGCACGCGCTGGAGGCTGCGCGCAGGGCGCGGCATTTGATGAAAACTGCCGTTGCGCTGGCGCTGATAGCGCAGCCGCCCGACGTCCACGTCGGCCACAGCGAGGGTTCCCGCCATGGAAAAGCGCTCGCCCTCGCTCAGGACGCGCCCGTTTTCAAAGATGCCGGTATAGCCGTCAAATACCATGTCGCTGGTGCTTTCGCCAAAGCCCGCGCCCGCGTAGGCGTAGCCCGCATAGAGGCGGCCGCTCTGCTGGGAGAGCAGTCCGCGGCGGTAGGCATGCTTGGCCGCCAGCGCATTGGAGGCGCTGGGGTTGAGAATCAGGTCCGCACCCTCCACCGCCAGATGCGAGCTGGGGGGCAGAGGCACCCACAGGTCCTCGCACAGCTCTACGCCAAAGACGAAGCCGTCCATCTCAAACAGCGTATCCGCGCTGAGGGGGAATGTCAGGCCGTCGCGCGCCACGGTTTCGCATACGCCCGCGCCGCTGACGAACCAGCGGGTTTCATAGAATTCGTTGCCGTTGGGCAGGTAGGTCTTGGGGACAAGCGCGCGGATGACGCCATTGGCGAGCACCGCGGCGCAGTTGTACAGACGGCCCTCGTGGCAGAAAGGCAGGCCCACCACGGCTGTGAGTCCGTCCGTATGGGCCTGAAGCCGCTTGAGCGCCGCCCAGGCGCGGTCCTGCACCAGACCGTGCAAAAGCAGGTCGCCCAGCGTATAGCCGGTCAGGCACAGCTCGGGGAATACCGCCGCCTGAACCCCCCGGCCCCGGAGGCGTTCCAGAGCGAGCGTAATCTCCCGCTCGTTGGCCTCCACGTCGCCCAGATGAACGGGCAGGCTGACTGCGGCAATGCGCGCGAATCCTTCAGGCATAACGGCTCCCTCCCTGTCAGCTCACCTTGATGAGCATGTTCTTCTGATCGTCCAGCTCCACGCTGATAAGCCCTTCCTTCTCCATGGCCTTGAGCATGTCGCTGAAGCGTTTGAAACCCAGCGCCTTTTCGGAAAAGCCGGGGAAGCTGGCCTGGATATCGGCCTTGAGGATACTGGGGTTGATACGCTCGAAGCCGTCCTCCTTGTAGCGGGCGAGCTGCTCGCGGATGAGGGCGCGCCAGTTTTCCTTGTTCATCTCCGGAGCGCTTTCCTTGCTGCTCTGCGCAAGGGAAACCATGACGTTGAAGTTGTCGCTTCGAATATGCAGGGCGCCAAACTGCTTGCTCAGCTTGTCCAGAAGCTTGAGAAATGTGGTGCAGCCATAGGACTTTTCATTGAAATCAGGCCGCAGGCGCAAAAGGATGCCCTTGAGTTCGCTGGCGTAGAGCTCGTCCTTGTCGGTCTGCTCCTCCAGAATGCCGCAAAGGGCCTTGTTGAGCTCCTGCTCGTCCAGGGGTTCCTTGTCGGCGGAGGCCTTTTTCTTGCCCGTGGGCTTGCGGGTGCGTCCGCCGACGTTTTCCAGGAACTGAAATTCATTGCAGGCGTTGATGAAGATATTGCTGGCCGCCGCGGAACGGCTGATGCCCAGCACAAACTTGCCCATGCTCTTGAGCCGGCCCACCAGCGGCGTATAGTCGCTGTCGCCGGATACGATGCAAAAGCTGTCGATCAGCGGATTGGTGAAGGCTACCTCCAGCGCGTCGATGACCAGCAGGATGTCGGCGTTGTTTTTCTGGCTGATGCCATAGCGCAGGCTGGGCACCACGGTGAAGGTGTTGGACAGCAGGACCTCCTTGAGATCACTGTACTGATCGGTATAGCCGTACACCTTTCCCAGCAGGATGTCGCCGCGGATCTTGACCTTCTCCAGCACGGAAAGCAGCGTATCCACCTTGGCGCCGCAGTTTTCCAGGTCCACGAAGAGGGCGAATTTGGAGCTGCTCATCGGAATCGTTTCCCCTTTCAGATGCGGAAGGTGTACTTGTCGCCGCGAATCCACTGCCGGCTGGAATGCAGGGGCTGGCCGTGCTGGTCCATGACCAGCTCGTTGAGCAGCAGCAGCGCGTCGCCCTGCGCGGTGCCCAGGTGCCGGCTGACCATCGGCGTGGCATGCCCCAGCGAGATGTCGTGCACCGCGGAGGTGGGCACGACGCCGCGCTCCCGGAGCAGATCATAGAGCGAGCCGTCCAGCGCCTCGCCGGTCAGAAAGGCATACCTGTCCGGAAAGCGGTTGATCTCCAGCATGACCGGCTCTCCGTCGCACAGGCGCAGGCGGCAGATCTCCACCACCTGCCCACCGGGAACCGCACCCAGGTGCTCAATGTCCTCCTGCGCGGCCTCCTCCAGCGTGGCGCTGATGACCTTGGTGCCGGCGCAGTGGCCGTTCTGACGGCAGGCCGCCGAAAAGCTGGTGATCTGCAGAAGGTCGCGCTGGATGCGTTCGTCCGCCACAAAGGTGCCCTTGCCCTGCTTGCGCACCAGGAGGCCCTCCTGCACCAGGTCCAGCATGGCCTTGCGCACGGTCACACGGCTTACGCCGTAGGTTTCGCATAGAAGCTGCTCGCTGGGGATGCGCGCCCCGGAGGGATAGACCCCGGCCAGAATATCGTTTTTCAAGCGGGTCATCAGCTGTTGATAGAGCGGACTCTGGCTCTTTTTTTCCAAAGGTTTGTCTTGCACGCGCGTCTCCTCCGTCATTCGAGCCCCAGGAAAGCCAGGAAGCCGGTCTCATACAGGAAGCCCATGATATCGCTGATCACGCCCGCGGGCATTTCCACCAGGACGGGAACGGCCGACAAGGCCAGCGTGGGCAGATAAAGCTGCTTGTATTCCTCCATAAAGCTCTCATTGAGGTGGAAGAAGTCGTTCTGGTTGTCATAGACGCGCTCCACCATGGCGCTGGCGGGCAGCTGCTTCATAGCCGCCTGATAGGCAAAGGTGAGAGCGGGCTTCCCGGTTTCGGGATGCAGCCAGTCCACGTCCAGCGTCATGGCATAGGGCAGCTCGGCGGCGTCGCGGCTGTAGCGGTAGGCAAAGGAAACCGGCGCGGGCGGCTCGCTGAAGCATTCCCCGCCGAAGGCGATGGCCGCCGTACCCTGGGCGGCGAGCGCGCCGCCTGTGGGCAGGCCGTCCACGTCCACATTCAAGGTCAGGCGCTCTGCGCCCTCCAGCGTGATGCGGAGGCTTCCGTGAATCTCCGCGCCGGTATTTTCATAGGAGACCGTCAGCTCATAGCCGTCGGCATCCGGCAGGCAGAGGGAGAAGCGTTCGCCGGAGGCGTCCTTGGTATGGGTGAATACCTGCGTGCCGCCCAAAGTGTAGGTCTGGGAGACGCCGTCATCGGTGATGAACAGGCCCTCTTCCTCCGGGTCCATGAACAGCAGCCAGTCCTCCAGATAACCCAGCTTTTGCAGCACCATGTCCGACGCGCCAAGGTCGATGAGCATGGAGGTGAAATAGAAGTAGGCGCGCTCATAGTCCCAGTCGTCGTTGACGATCAGGTCCAGGGTTTCGCAGAGCTCGTAGAGGTCGGCATAGCTCACGGTCCGGTCACCCTCGCCCGCGACCGCTTCGGCGATGGGCTGATAATAGCTGGTGCCGAGGTAATAGCTGGCTTCGGGATAGAGGGGCAGCGCGATCAGCTGCGTGGGCAGACCCATGAAATAATACCCCTTGAGCATGAACTCAAAGAAGTTGTGCATCTGAAAGTGGATGCTGTCGCCGCGCAGCGCGTCGGCGCGCACGTAGCGGTAGCTGTGGTAGCCGTCGTAGACGAAGGGCAGGGCCATTTCGCCGTTGACGCACAGGCCGCCGTCGAAATACACGCGGCTGATGTTGGTCAAAAAGCGCTGTACGTCCACGACGCCTTCCAGGCTCAGCTTGGAGAGGAAGGTTTCCCAGTCTTCGTAATGCGCTGCGCCGTCGTTGGGAAAGCCGTCCGCGTGGAGCAGGAGCGAGAAGGAAAAGTCCGAACGGGTCACCTCGTCGCCGGCGGATTCCTCGGCCAGCGCTTGGGAAAACGCCGCCATCAGCAGGCACAGGGACAGAACCAGAGCGGACAGCCGTTTCAACACACTCATACGTATACAACCTCCTTCGTTGAGGACTGCGCCGGGGCGCGGAAAAAAGGGTCAGCCCTTGGCGCGATGGGCGGCACGGGCCCGCTCCTCATGGGAGAGGACGCGCTTTCGCATACGCAGGGACTTGGGGGTGATTTCCAGAAGCTCGTCGTCGTCGATGAATTCCAGGCACTCCTCCAGTGTGAGAGGATGGACGCTGACCAGGCGCAGGCTGTCCTCGCTGGCGGAGGCATTGCGCATATTGGTGACGTGCTTCTGCTTGCAGACGTTGACCACCAGATCGTCCGGACGGGCATTCTGGCCGCAGATCATGCCCTTGTACACGGGCGTCTGCGGCCCGATGAAGAGCGTGCCGCGCTCCTGGGCGTAGAACAGGCCGTAGCTGGTGGACTCGCCGTCCTCAAAGCAGACCAGCGCGCCGGCGCTGCGGTGGGGGATGTCGCCCTTGACGGGCTCATACTTTTCGAACACGCTGGACATGATGCCCTCGCCGCGCGTGTCGGTCATGAATTCGGAGCGGTAGCCGAACAGGCCGCGCGAGGGGATGAGGAACTCCAGGCGCACACGATCCAGGCCGTGCATGCTCTCCATCACGCCGCGGCGACGGCCGATCTTCTCGATCACCGCGCCGGCATAGGCCTGCGGCACATCGGCGACCATGCGCTCGATGGGCTCGCAGCGCACGCCGTCGATTTCCTTATAGAGCACCTGCGGCTTGGATACCTGGAACTCATAGCCCTGGCGGCGCATGTTTTCAATCAGGATGGACAGGTGCAATTCGCCGCGGCCGCGCACCTCGAAGGCGTCGGGGCTGTCGGTCTCGTTGACGCGCAGGGACACATCGGTCTGCAGCTCGCGCATGAGCCGGGCTCGCAGGTGGCGGCTGGTGACGTACTCGCCCTCGCGGCCGGCAAAGGGGCTGTTGTTGACCGAGAAGGTCATGGTCACGGTCGGCTCGGTGATGCTCACAAAGGGAAGCGCCTCTACCTGCTCGGGCGCGCAGACGGTGTCGCCGATACCGATGTCCTCGATGCCGCTCATGGCCACGATGTCGCCCATGGAGGCCTCCTTGGCGGGCACGCGCTTGAGGCCGTCGAAGGTGTACAGGCTGGTCAGACGCAGCGGCATGGAGGTTTTTTCGGTATCGTAATTGGTTTTGATGACGGTCATGCCCTCCGAGAGCGTGCCGCGGCTGATACGGCCGATACCGATGCGGCCCACATAGTCGTTGTAGTCGATGGTGGAGATGAGCACCTGCGCGGGACCCTCCAGATCGCCCTCGGGCGCGGGGATGTATTCCAGAATCGCGTCAAACAGCGGGCGCAGGTCCTCGCCGGGCTGGCTCAAATCCAGCGTAGCCGTGCCCTGACGGGCGCTGGCATAGATGATGGGGCGGTCCAGCGCAGTTTCGTCCGCGCCCAGCTCGATGAACAGGTCCAGCACCTCGTCCACCACCTCGTCGCAGCGGGCGTCCGGGCGGTCTACCTTGTTGACCACCACGATTACGGGCAGCTTCAGCGACAGGGCCTTTTTGAGCACGAAGCGGGTTTGGGGCATGGGGCCTTCAAAGCTGTCCACCAGCAGCAGCACGCCGTCCACCATTTTGAGCACGCGCTCCACTTCGCCGCCGAAATCGGCGTGGCCGGGGGTATCGACGATGTTGATCTTGGTGGATTTGTAATGCACGGCCGTGTTCTTGGCCAGAATGGTGATGCCGCGCTCACGTTCGATGTCGCCGGAGTCCATGACGCGGTCGGCCACCTGCTGGTTTTCACGGAAAACGCCGCCCTGCTTGAGCATTTCATCCACCAAAGTGGTCTTGCCGTGGTCAACGTGGGCGATGATAGCGATGTTGCGGATATCGTTGCGAATCATAAACAGCCTCTTTCCTTTGTTGCTGGGTAAAGTCGGGGCGCCTTCGGGTACAGTTCATGCGGCCGCGGGAGGCACCCCCGCCAGCGGGGAAACCAGGTAGAAATCATGCATAGATGCTGCGCACGGCCGTTTCGGCCAGCTCCAATCCTTCGTTGTTTTCCATCGCCAGGCGGATGGACCAGTCGTTTTCAAAGAGCAACACCTCGCGCTCCTCGGAATCGAAGGCGCGGCCGCTGGTGGAGGTCAGCTTGAGCTTTTCCACGGGCACGGGGGACTTGGTCACCCAGCGCACGTAGCGGAAAGGCAGGCGGTCCATGAGCATGGTCACGCCATATTCGGTCTTGAGGCGGTGCTCCAGCACCTCGAACTGAAGCACGCCGACCACGCCCACCAGAAAGTCCTCCCGCCCCGTCTCGGTGCGGCGGAAGGTCTGGATGGCGCCCTCCTCGGCGAGTTGCAGGATGCCCTTCAAAAACTGCTTGCGCTTCATGCTGTCCTCCGGGCGCACGCGGGCGAAGTGCTCGGGCGCGAACACCGGGATGGAGGAAAAATGCAGCTTGGGGCCGGCGGAGAGCGCGTCGCCCAGGTGGAAAAAGCCGGGGTCGAACAGGCCGATGATGTCGCCCGCATAGGCGTTTTCGACGGCCTCGCGCTCGTCGGCCATGAACTGCTGGGGCTGCTTGAGCTGGATCTGCTTGTCCGTGCCGGAATGATAGACGGTCATGCCCTTTTGGAACTCGCCGCTGACCACGCGCACAAAGGCCAGGCGGTCGCGGTGGGCGGGGTTCATATTGGCCTGAATCTTGAAGATGAAGCCGGAGAAGTACGGCTCGGTGGGCGCAATCTCGCCGATGTCGGCGGTGCGGGACAGAGGCGGCGGCGTGATGGACAAAAACGCCTCCAGGAACGGCTCCACGCCGAAGTTGGTGACCGCCGAGCCGAAGAACAGCGGCGTGAGGCGGCCTTCCAGCACGGCCTGCTTGTCAAAGGGGTCGCCCGCCACGTCCAGAAGCTCGATCTCTTCGCGCAGGCGGCTGAGGTAATGCGCCTCCAGCGCGGAGGCAGTCTCGGGGCTGTCCAGCTTCACAGACCGCTGGTCGGCCATGCTCATGCCGTGGTTGCCGCCGGAATAGAGCAGCACGTTTCCGCTCTCGCGCTGATAGACGCCCTGAAAGTCGCCGTCCACGCCGATGGGCCAGTTCATGGGGCAGGAGCGAATGCCCAGCACCTGCTCCAGCTCCTCCATCAGCGCAAAGGGGTCCTTGCTGGCGCGGTCCATCTTGTTGACGAAGGTGAAGATGGGGATGTTGCGCAGGCGGCAGACCTTGAAGAGCTTGATGGTCTGTTCCTCTACGCCCTTGGCCGCGTCGATGAGCATGACCGCCGCGTCCGCCGCCACCAGCACGCGGTAGGTATCCTCGCTGAAATCCTGGTGGCCGGGGGTGTCCAGAATGTTGATGCGGTAGCCGTTGTATTCAAACTGCATGGCGCTGGAGGTTACGCTGATGCCGCGCTGCTTTTCGATCTCCATCCAGTCGCTGGTGGCGTGGCGCTCGGCCTTGCGGGCCTTGACGCTGCCGGCCTGGCGGATGGCGCCGCCATAGAGCAGCAGCTTTTCGGTCAACGTGGTCTTGCCGGCGTCCGGGTGGCTGATGATGGCGAACGTGCGCCGTTTGTGAATCTGTTCCAGCGCCTCCGCGCTCAGGGTGGCTTCGCTCATGCGGGTCAAAATCCTCTCTTCCCAGCAATAATACATAGTACAACATCCTATTGTACTATGGATGGAAAAGCACTGTCAAGAGGCGACGAAAACGGGCTTTGGCTTTCGGAGTGAGATAAGTTGTCTTATCGGGGAAAAGAAAAGCCCCGCATCGCGTCCAGCGCGATGCGGGGGAAATACCGGCGGCATGTGCCGCATTACCGGCTGCCCTTGTCGTAGGGGATACCCTCGGCCTTGGGAGCGCGGCTGCTCTTGGAGGTGAAGGCCAGCACGATCAGGGTGATGAGGTAGGGAAGCAGGCGGTAGAAGTTGGTATTGATGCCCAGATCCTTGAGGAAATAGATCTGCTCGCCTGCGCCATTGAGCACGTAGAGGCTGCCGTAGCTGGCGGCGATGCACTTGAACAGGCCGAAGAGAAGCGCCGCGCCCGCCACGCTCAAGGGCTTCCAGTTGCCGAAGATCATGACCGCCAGGGCCAGGAAGCCGAAGCCCGCCACGTCGCCGTTGGAGGTGCAGTTGGTGGTGGTCAGCGCGTAGACAAAGCCGCCCATGCCCGCCAGCGCGCCGGAGATGGTCACGCCCGCATAGCGCATCTTGAACACGTTGATGCCCAGGCTGTCGGCCGCCTGCGGGTTTTCGCCGCAGGAACGGAGCCTTAAGCCGAAGCGCGTGCAGTAGAGAATGACGGACATGATGATGAACACCAGAATGCACACGTACGTGGCCAGATAAACCTTGTTTACAAAGGTGTCGAAGAGGAAGCCGACCTCGTCCGTGCGACCGTAGCCGAACATACTCTTTTTGAGCATGAACCAGCTGGCGCTGTCGCCGGTGGCCATCTGCAGAGTGTTCTGGTTGGCGATCAGGCGGATGAGGAACAACACCAGCGCAGGCGCCAGGAGGTTGAGCGCCGTGCCGCCCACGGTCTGGTCGGCGCGCAGGTTGATGGCCGCAAAGGCCAGCAACAGCGAGAACACCGCGCCCAGCAGCGCCGCCGCCGCCATGGTCATCAGCATGAAGCCCTGCAGGCTCACCCAGTCGCCTGCGGCCTTGGCCGCATCGAACCAGCCCCATTGCTGCACCAGCCTGACAAACAGCACGCCGATGAACGCGCCGAAGATCATGATGCCTTCCAGGGCCAGGTTGATCACGCCGCTGCGCTCGGCATAGACGCCCGCCAGCGCCACCACCATCAGGGGAACCGCATAGATCAGCGTTTGGCGGATCAGGAATACCATGCTGCCGGAGGTGAGGTTTTCAAACAAGGTTTCCATCATGCCTTCAGCGCCTCCTTTCCGTCCGCTTTGGAATCTGTCTTCTCCGGTCCGGGGTCCTTGGCCGGCGTGTCGTTTTTATGCGCGCGGCGATGCCCCAGCAATGTTTTGATTAGCAGCGAGAACGCGCTCAGGTAGACGATCACGGCGATGATCACGTCCGTGATGTATTCGTTATAGGCGGTGAGGTTGGTCATCTGCAGGCCCGCGATATCCAGCATGGACATGAACATGCCGGTGAAGATGACGCCGATGGGATGGTTGGCCGCCAGCAACGCCACGGGAATGCCGTTGAAGCCCGCGGCGGGAAGGCTCTGATAGGTGGACCAGAAGAATTCGGTGTTGCCGCTCAGGTAGTACAAAGAGCCGGCCGCGCCCGCCAGGGAACCTGCGATGGCCATGGAGAGCACGATGTTGCGCTTGTCCTTGATGCCCGCGTAGCGCGCGGCGAAGCGGTTGGAGCCGCAGGCCTTGAGCTGATAGCCGAAGGTGGTGCGCGTCAGGATGATAAAGACGATGACCGCCAGGATGATGGCCACGACGATGCCGCCGTTGACCTGGGAATCCGGGAAGAGGACGTCCAGGCCCATCTTGGAGGTGGCCACGTTGTTGAAGGTGGTCTTGTAGATGTAGCCGCTCTTGGTGTTCTCCACCACGTTTTTGAGGTTGGAGATATCAAAGACCCAGGTCACGAGGTTGGCGGCGATCCAGTTGGTCATGATGCAGGCCAGCACCTCGTTGATGTTGAGCAGGGACTTGAGCATGCCGGGAATGGCTCCCCACAGGGCGCCCGCCAGCATGCCGCCGAAGAAGGCCAAAAACCAGATGATTTCCGGCGGGATGACCGAGGAGGGGACGCACAGCGCGATGAACAGCGTGGCGGCCGTACCTGCGAGGTACTGTCCCGGCGCGCCGATGTTGAACAGGCCCGTCTTAAACGCCACAGCCACGGAAAGGCCCGTGAGGATGAGCGGCGTGGCGCGGAAGAGCATGTTGCCCACGCTGGCGGGGTTGAAGCCAAAGGTGAGGGCGCCCGCTGCGTCGCGGCCCGTGGCGAACAGGCCGCCAAAGACCAGGCGCACGCCGTCCCAGACGCTCTTGAGCCCCAGCGAGGGGGTGCACAGCCCCACGATGAGAATGATCAGACTGCCCGCGATCAGGCCCACCAGAATGGACAGGACCGACGCCATGACAGACCGCGTGCCGTCCTGATGCCACAGCTTTAGAAACCGGTTTTTCATGCCTGAGCCACCTCCTGCCGCTTTGCGCCGGCCATATAGAGGCCCAGCTCCTCCACCGTTGTCTGCTTGGGATCAAACTCGCCCACGATCTGGCCCTCGTACATGACCAGAATGCGGTCGGACAAGTTCATGACCTCGTCCAGCTCCAGGCTGACCAGCAGCACGGCCTTGCCCTCGTCGCGCTGCTTGACCAGCTCGCCGTGGATGTACTCGATGGCGCCCACGTCCAGGCCGCGCGTGGGCTGCACCGCTACGATGAGCGGCTTGTCGCGGTCGATCTCGCGGGCGACGATGGCCTTCTGCTGATTGCCGCCGGACATGCTGCGCGCAATCGTGACCGGCCCCTGGCCGGAGCGCACGTCATACTGCTCGATCAGCTTTTCGGCGTATTGGCGGGTCTCGTCGAAGCGGATGAAGCCGTGGCTTTGGAACTGCGGCTCCTCGAAACGCTGCAAAACCAGGTTCTGCTCCAGCGTGAAGTCCAGAATCAGGCCGTGCTTGTGCCGGTCCTCGGGAATATGGCTCATGCCCGCGTGGCTGCGCTCCCGGATGGCGGCGTGGGTGATATCGTGTCCACAGAGGGTGATCTTGCCGCCGGAAGGCTTTTCCAGCCCGGTCAGGGCATAGACCAGGTCGGTCTGGCCGTTGCCGTCGATGCCCGCGATGCACACGATCTCGCCCGCACGGGCGGTGAAGGAAACGTCCTTCACGGCATCGCGCTTGTACAGGCGGGAGGGCACGCTCAAATGCTCCACAGTCAGCACGGGCTCGGCGGGATTTGCCGGGTCCTTCTCCACCACCAGCTGCACGGGACGGCCGACCATCATGCGGCTCAATTCCTCCTGCGTGGTGGAGGCGGTGTCCACCGTGCCCACATAGCGGCCCTTGCGCAGAACCGTTACGCGGTCGGAAACCTCCATGATCTCGTTGAGCTTGTGGGAGATGAACAGAATGCTCTTGCCCTCCTTGGTCAGCCCCCGCATGATCTCCATCAGCTCTTCGATTTCCTGCGGGGTGAGCACGGCGGTGGGCTCGTCAAAGATGAGCACCTCGTTGTCGCGGTAGAGCATTTTGAGAATTTCCACGCGCTGTTGCATGCCCACGGTGATGTCCTCGATTTTGGCGTCCAGATCCACCTTGAGGCCATAGCGCTCGCTCAAGGAAAGCACCTTTTCCCGCGCGGCCTTGCGGCTTAAAAAGCCCAGACGGGTATCCTCCGCGCCCAGGATAATGTTGTCCAGCACGGTGAAGACGTCGATCAGCTTAAAATGCTGATGCACCATGCCGATGTGCAGGGCCGTGGCGTCGTTGGGATCGTTGATCTGAACCTCTTTGCCATCCTTTTTGATGATGCCCTCGTCCGGCTGGTAGAGGCCGAAGAGCACGCTCATCAGCGTGGATTTACCGGCGCCGTTTTCACCAAGCAACGCGTGGATCTCGCCCCTGCGCAGCTGAAGCGTGATGTCGTCGTTGGCCTTGATCCCGGGAAATTCCTTGGTGATGTGGAGCATTTCGATAACGTATTGCGGCGCGTTATCCAACCGCGTCCACCTCCCTTTCTGCTTGTTTCGACGGAATATGTGCTTTTGACATAGTTACATTATATCGGTTCAAGGCGCAAATTGCAAGGAAAAGGAAGGACCGTGATGCAGAAAGATGCGCGGGAGAGACATAAAAAAACCGGGAGGGGAAATTCCCCTCCCGGCGGTGTTTTCGGGCTTATTCGTAGATGATCTCGACGTTCTCCAGGCCAGCGTTGACCACGCCGTCAGCCTCCAGAACGCTGCTGTCGATGGTCACGGTGCCGTCCTTGATGGAGGCCAGCAGCGCTTCGTACTCTTCCACGGTGAAGCTCTCCAGCGCCCAGGTGTCGGTGGGCAGGCCCACGGCGTCGTCGTTGGCGCCCAGGCTGGTAGCCACGTTGCCGATCTCTTCCCACTCGCCGGCGTAGAACTTGCCGATGGCCCAGCTGGTAGCGTTGCTCAGGCCCTTGAGGGCGGAGGTCACGACGGTCTCAGACTCGAAGCTCTGGTCCACGTCCACGCCCACAACGAACATGTCGTTGGCGGAGGCGGCGGAAACGATGGAGGAGAACATGGAGCCGCCGCAGGCGAAGATGATCTCGGTGCCGTTCTCATACCAGCCCTTGGCCATGGCTTCCAGCTCGGGGGAAGCGCTGAAGCTGGCGCCGTACTGCCAGGAGTACTTGAGCTCCACGTTGATGCCCATTTCCTTGGCAGCCGCGCTCACGCCCTGGGCAAAGCCGTAGCCGTAACGGCAGCAGGCAGGGTTGGTTCCGCCGCCGCCGCCCATGAAGCCCAGCTTGGTGAAGCCGTCCTTCACGATGGCATAGCCGGCCAGGTAGCCGCTCTGCTCCTCTTTGAAGGCGATGGGGGCAACGTTGTCAAGGTCGAGGGGATAGCCGTCGACAAAGACGAACTTGGTGTCAGGATAGGTCTCGGCAGCCTTGCGCAGGGCAGCTTCCTGCAGGAAGCCGGCGCACACAACCACCTTCGCGCCGCCCTCGCAGGCAGCCTTCATGGCGTCATAGCGGTCATCGTCGGTCGCCTGGTCGCCGTTGGCGGGCTGATAGTACTTGTAGGACAGACCGTTGGCGGCGGCATAGGCCTTCACGCCGTTCCAGGTGCCCTGGTTGAAGGACTTGTCCTTCAGCTGGCCCACGTCGGTGACGAACGCAAGCTCGTACTTGCCGTCCTCAGCGGTCATGGTATCTTCGATGTCGTCGGGATTGACGGTCTCGGCAATCGCGGTGAATGCGAAGAGAACCAGGGTCAGGGCCAGAAGCATCGACAGAAACTTCTTCACTTGATTCTTCCTCCTATTATGAGTTTTTGAGGTTCGGTTTTCACAACCGGATCAGCAGATTTAGTATAGCATGATTGTGACAATTATTCAAGCAAGGCACCATGGGGAAGGAAAATATTTCGGGTTATTTCGCGCCTCCCGCCAGAAGCCCGCTGGCCGTGGCGAACATCAGGTTGAAGCCACCGCACGCGCCGTCCACGTCCAGCACCTCTCCGGCCGCATGCAGGCCGGGGCATAGCCGGCTTTGCAGGGTTCGCGGATCGAAGCCGTCCGTCATCACGCCTCCGGCGGTGACCTGCGCGGCGTCAAAGCCGCGCGTTCCCGTAATGGGCACGCGGAAATCGACGATGGCCTGCGCCAGGGCCGCGAAGACGTTCGGAAGCAGGGCGGCGAGATCCGCCAGCGGCGAAGCTGCATCTCTCTCCAGTCCGGCGGCGCGCAGCAGCGCTTCGTAGGAGCAGTTGACGTCGCAGGTCGTGCCGATGAGCGCAAAGCCGCCCGCAAACCGCGC
>OGYF01002547.1_pt1 | contig 13522 bp, 12 predicted proteins | sample 1576451 | NCBI WGS metagenome assembly OGYF01 (sample SAMEA3541505, study PRJEB24748) | human gut metagenome | biome: human gut; feature: human-associated habitat; material: faeces | place: China | collected 2012 | reverse complement strand
GGCCTGGCTGCCGATCTGGCACAGACCTCCGCGCTGGTCACGGAAGGCACGCTTCCTCTGCTGTATGCCGGCGCGATGTTAGTGGATGCGATCGCTGCTCTGGTGTTCGGCCATCTTTATGATAAGATCGGCATGAAGGCCTTGATGATCTCCACTTTGCTTTCCAGCGCATTCGCCGTCTTTGTCTTTTCCGTTCATTCCATTCCGATGCTGCTGATCGGCATCGCGCTTTGGGGAATCGGAATGGGCGCGCAGGAATCCATCCTGAAAGCCGTGGTCACGTCAATGGTGCCTAAACACTGTCGCGCTACCGGATATGGGATCTTTGAATGTGCTTTCGGCGTGTTCTGGTTCCTCGGAAGCTGGATCATGGGCGTGCTTTATGATCTGAGCATTCCTGCGATGGTCGCTGTGTCAGTGATCGCGCAGCTGTCGGCGATCCCGCTGTATCTCGCCTCGGACAGGAAGCAGCGCGTACAGGCTTGACTGGCTGGAAGGATGCATGGCGTCTGATGAGGCAAAGCAGCGGATGGGCATGAACGTGATTTCACCTCGCTCGTTTTTCCGATATAATGGGAGAAAAGGGGAAAAATCGTCAAAAAACCGCAAAAAATGGTTGATGCAACCTGTAGTTGACAAATTGCAAACGTCAATTGGTGGCTGAAAACGGCTGAACAAGGTACGATGCAGACAGAGGTGATGGAGATGAAATTCAACGAAAAACTGCAGAAGCTCAGAAAAGAAAAAGGAATGTCGCAGGAAGCGCTGGCTGATGAGCTGGGCGTCAGCCGGCAGGCTGTCAGTAAATGGGAGAATGGGCAAGTGTATCCAGAGACAGAAAAGCTGATTCAGTTAGGCAGGCTCTTTCATGTTTCAATCGATTATTTGCTCAATGAGGAGAATGAACAAGGCGTTCAGGATACGGCAGATCAGGATGAGGGCACCCTCAGCGTTTCCATGGATACGATCCAGGAGTATCTGAAATGGAAACGCCCCTTTGCGTTTGCCATCGCGATCGGCGTGGCGATCATCTTATGCGGCGTGACCATTCCGATCTTGTTTGATGAAGAGGTCGGAGCGGCGTTCTTTCTGCTCATGGTGGGGATCGCGGTCGCTGTCTTTGTCGCTTTCGGCATCCGCGATGCTCATCGCTGGGAATATCTGGATGAGCGGAAGATCTATGTCAGCCGCAGTGATGTGGAGACATTGAACAAAGCGTATCAGAAGTTTCAGAAACGCTTCATGGTGGTCATCACTTCCGGCATCTTTCTGATCATCTTTGGATTATGCGCCACGGTGGCGGCGGATGCACTGATCCATGACGCCGCAGAACGCTATGGGGCGATCTTGTTTTATTTCACTGCCGCTGCCATGCTGCTGATCATTCCGGCGGGGATCATGAATGGCGCGTATCGCCGGTTCATCTACTTTGAAGCAGCCAATCAAGAGAAGGACAAGGAGAAGCAGGCGTCGCGCTATGCGTTCATCTGGGGCATCACTATGCCATTGGCCGCTATGGTCTTCCTGTTTATCGGACTTACGCAGGAGAGCTGGGAGATCGTCTGGATCATCTTTCCGATTGTAGCTATCCTGACCGCTGGATTGATCAATATCCTGGAGTATCGCAACAGCAGGCGGGAAGAAAAGTAATCATATTCAACTTTTTATGCGTCAGCGCGTCTCATGGCTTTTGATAAGGGCTTCGAGGCGCTTTTTTATGGTGTGCTGGACGCAATTGAATCTTGATGAGAAGACCGAGATTAAAACAGAGGCCGTATCCTCTTCATTCTTCCATTTGATAAAAAATCATGATCATGCAGGAATAGCTTTATTTTGTGGAAATATTCTGTCATTATTATAGTATAGATCACAGTTACAATCGTAGATAATTTATGGTGAATAGAGGAAATCGATCAGCAATGATCATTGTCATCCAAATAGAAAGATAATTGGTTCTCGTCAATCTGTACACAACATAGCAAATTACTCGTTCTGATCATGTGTTGATCAGATTGTTCTTCAATTGATCGTATATAAAAATCGTTCTTATTTTGTATAAAGAATAAAACGCGGATCGATCTTTAACTGTATATAAAAGGTGGGAAGAAACTGCTAATACATTAACAGCCTCTTCCCAAATGGACAAGGTCCATATCACTAAAATAATTTTTTCTATCCACATTTCATGCATGATTCGAAATGACATTTGTAGTATACATGTTTTTTTGACTTTTTACAAAGGATTAGACGATAAAATAAAGATTTATAAAATGTGGATAGGGAATTCGTCATTTGAATTCATTATTTTGCAAAAATGAGGACAAGTCTTGCTTTATGATGAGTCTGATAGGATCATATTGATGGTAAAGCGATTACAAATTGTTTTTTCGGTGATTGACAGTCAAGACGTTTAATGATATGGTTTATGTGTAAAATCACTAAATTAATTAAATTTTGATTTGATTGGAGATGAGAAATAGTGAAGAAGACTTTGATCGCACATATTCTCGATCAGGCAGACGATAATGCGTCTCCTTATATTCAAACATTGCGTGAACACAGTGAGAATGTAGCAATGCATTGTGCTGCGATATGTCGTCCATATGGTTTGGAGAATTTAGGCAGGTTGACTGGCTATCTGCACGACATGGGAAAATCTGCGCCGGATGTGCAGGATCATCTTTGGAACCAAACTAAGGAAAAGCTTAATCATTCAGCTGCAGGTATGCGGTGGATATGGGAACGAACGGAAAAATCTGATAATTATGTCCGATTGACAGGACAGATCGTTGCGCTTGCAATCGGTTGTCATCACAGCGGTCGTTGTGATTATCTTGGCATAGATGGCAGTCGACCCTGGCTGGAGCGTATGTTCTCCAAACAAGCTGATCTGTTTTACCACGAGAGCGTGACTCGGTTTTTTTCAGAATGTTGTGAAGAGATAGAAATCCGGCGATTGATCCAAGAAGCTGCTGAGGAGATCCACACAATATTTTTAAAGGCACGGACCATCATTCCAAAAGAAGCATCCGAAAATGCGAATAAGAATGCGTTATTTTTCGGTCTGGGATTTATCCAACGATTCATATTCAGTGCTTTGGTGGATGCGGATTGGAGCGATACAGCTAGTTTCATGAATCATTTGCCGCTTCCATCGTTTCCGTCTGATGATACACGCTTAGCTACTTGGAATTTGCTTTGCGACCGAATGGAACAGTTCACTGATTCACTGAAAGCAGAACGTCCCATCGATATCTTGCGGCGCGAAATCTCTGATCAGTGTTTGGTTGCTGCGCAAGGACGTCCTGCAGGAATTTATCGATTGTATGTTCCAACTGGCGGCGGTAAAACATTTTCTGGATTGCGGTTTTGTGTGCAAATGGCTCACCGTCAGAATGCTCATCACTTATTTTATTTTGCACCATACAAATCGATCACTAAGCAAAATGCGGAGAATATCCGTCGGGCACTTGGTGAGGAATATGTGCTGGAGCATCATTCAGACGTTCTGTTCGAGTCGGATGAGTACAGCGATCAAGAACGATGGCTTGCGCTCAGTCAGCGGTGGCAAGGCGTGCCCGTGATCTGCACGACTATGGTCCAGCTGTTAAATACGTTATTTGCTGCGCCGCGGCAGAATGTACGACGTTTGTCTGCTCTTGCTGGTTCAGTATTGCTGCTGGACGAGATCCAAGCATTACCGTTGTCACAGACTTGTCTGCTTAATTTAGCTTTGGATACTCTTGTGCGTCTGTTTGATTGTACGGTGATCTTATGTACCGCGACACAGCCTGACTTAGATACAGCACCTATCCCTTTACAATTTGCCGATCAAAAAGATATCGTTCCTGATTATCAATTACGTTTTCAGCAGTTTAAGCGAACTAAGGTCATCCGGCCAATGATCAAGGGAGGACAGAGCATCTCTGCTATTGCTGATTTTTTGACCAGCCTGCAGAAAGACAATCGCAGCATCCTTGTGGTTCTGAACACCAAAAATGTGGTCAATAAACTATTTGATGAATTGAAACCTCTTGTTTCACCAGAGTGTCGTATATTCTGCTTAACGACGAATCTTTGTCAACAGCACCGCAATGATGTATTGGATGAGGTCGATCAGCGATTGAAGAGCGGCCGATCATTGATCTGCATCAGTACGCAGCTGATCGAGGCTGGTGTCGATCTCAGCTTCGATTGTGTCGTGAGAGATCTTGCCGGTCTGCCCAGCATCGCTCAGGCAGCCGGCCGCTGTAACCGTCACGGTGAATCCAATTGCCGTCCAGTGTATCTGATCGAGTGTGCGGGAGAGAATCTGGATGCTTTACCAGAAATCTATGATGGTCGTGAGATCACACGTGAATTGCTGGCCACATTGCCAGAAGAGGCTGATCTACTTTCGCCTCAGGTCATTCAGTTATATTATCAACGATATTATGGTGATCCTCGCCACCAGAACGATATGTTATATCCATTTTCGGTAACAGGTCATGTCGCTTCTACCATGGTAGACCTGTTAAGCATCAATAGTCAGGGAATCAAAGCCTCTAAGGAAAGGCGAATACCATGTCGAGCAGGTCTTTGTCAGGCTTTTGGCACGGCAGAGTCTGCTTTTGCGGCAATCCCAGACGAAACGATTTCGGTACTTGTTCCTTACGGACGTGGAAAAGAGCTGCTTCTGGAATTGCAGTCTGCACGTGCGAATACGGCTTTGTTGAAAGATCTCCAGCCTTATACGATCTCTATCAGTCAGAGTCAATATCGGCGCCTTGGCAATGCTTTGTATTTTGTTTTGGATGGTGAGGCTTTGGCCTTGCAGGAAAATTATTACGACAGTGAGCACAAAGGCTTATCTTTTGAATCAGTTGGTTCGACAGCTTTTATCGTATGATCGATGAGCAAGAAAGGAGGAGATGACCTTTGCAATATAGCAATACCATTACCCTGCATGTATGGGGACGTTACGCCCTGTTCAGTGATCCCATTACGCGAGTGGGGGGAGAGAAATTCAGTTATCCTGTTCCTACGTATCAAGCAGTCAAAGGGATATTAGAAAGCATCTATTGGAAACCGACCATTATTTGGGTCCCGGATGCCGTCCGTATCTTGAATCCCATAGAAACGGAATCAAAAGGAATTCGCCCCATTCGCTATAACAATGGCACCAATGATCTATCTATTTACACCTATTTGGTCAATGTATCTTATCAAATCAAAGCACATTTTGAATGGAACATGCATCGGCCAGATCTTGCAGGAGACCGCAATGAGAATAAACATTATTTTATTGCTAAGCGAATGTTGGAGCGCGGCGGGCGCCGTGACATTTTCCTTGGTACGCGAGAGTGTCAGGGATATGTAGAGCCATGTAAGTTCCATGAAGGACCAGGTGCCTATGATGACACTGCACCCATGCCATTTGGTCTTATGGTGCATGGCATCACATATGCAGATGAACATGACAGCGGACAAATGTATGAGCGTTTGTGGCGTCCGGTAATGAAAGATGGCGTGATCACATTTATACGGCCAGAGGAGTGTCCAGTGATTCGCCCGATTCGTGAGCAGAAGGCTAAAGTTTTTGTGAAAGATGAAAATTTACAGAGCTGCGATGATCTTTATCAGGAGGTGACAAAAGATGGGCTGGATTGAACGATGTTATCAGACTTATGAAAAAAATCTTGCCCAGGTCGGTAAGCCTTCTGCATCTATTCGACATGGCTGGAATGCACCGATCTTGCTTCCAGTGGCGCATACCACGCAGAAAGTGAACGTGGAAGTTCATCTTTCTGAAAAAGGAGATTTCCTATCTGCGCGAGTTCTTCACGCTGATGACATGACCACGGTCATTCCATGCACTGAAGAATCTTCTGCACGTACATCTGGCCCTGTTCCTCATCCACTAGTAGATAAATTGCAGTACATAGCAGGAGACTATGTAGAAAGAGGCGGTACAAAAAAGCACATGTGGGCAGAATACCTTGATCAGCTGCAAGCATGGTGTGATTCTCCTTTTGGATCGGAAAAAGTGCGTGCCGTACTGATCTATCTGAAAAAAGGATGTCTGATCAGAGATTTGATTGCAGAAAGGGTCCTGTTTGCAGATGAAAAAGGTCAGCTGTTAAAAAAATGGAATGGTCCAAAAGATGAGATACCACCGATATTTCAATCCATTACTGGCGGGGATCAGTTGGAGGCATTTGTTCGTTTTCAAGTGGGTGGAGATATCCTTTCTTTGGATTCAAAGATCTGGGATAGTTATACCCAGTATTATCAATCTACATTGGAAAACAAGGGAATCTGCTACATACAGGGAGAAGAGATGCCCATATCTTATCTGAGCCCATATAAGATCCGTAATGCCGGGGATCGCGCTAAATTGATTTCCAGCAATGATAGTGTGAATTTTACTTATCGCGGACGATTTGAGCATGTTGAAGAAGCGCTGTCCATTGGCTTTGATACGACCCAGAAAGCACATAGTGCATTAAGATGGCTGGTAGGTAGACAAGGCATTCAGAATGGTGATCAAACCATTCTGGCATGGGGCACTGAAAATGAGCCGATCCCGCCCATCACAGGCGATGCTTATGATTTGATGGAACGTGGTCAAAGTGATCTTTTTGGTGAAGAATTTCAATCAATTTATGATGGGGTCGAGACCCTTCCGCAGACACGGGAAAGTTTTGCGGCAGAATTCAACAAAGCGATACAAGGATATCGTCACGTGTTGACTCAGCATAGTCAAGTCAGTGTGATGATCCTTGATTCCGCTACACCTGGCCGCTTATCCATTCGATATTATCGAGAGCTTTCTGGATCTCGACTGATGGATAATATCGAAGATTGGCACAAAACATTTGGCTGGGAACTTCGTTATGCTAAGATGAAGGAGGACGGAAAAGGAAAAAAGAAAGCTGTACCTGTTGTTTTTGTAGGCGCGCCTGCACCGATCGATATCGCATCAGCCGCTTATGGAGCTAAAGCTGACGACAGGCTCAAACAACAGACCATTGAACGTTTGCTGCCTTGCATCACAGAAAAACGTCCTTTTCCAAAAGACATCATGCTGGCGGCCGTACACAGAGCCGCAAATGGCATTGCTATGGAAACATGGGAAATCAATAAAACTCGCAGCATTGCCTGTGCTTTGATCAAAGGATATCATCATCGTAATTTAAAGGAGGAATATACTATGGCTATTGATGAAAATTGCAGCGACCGCAGTTATCTGTTTGGACGGATCTTAGCCTGTGCTGATCAGTTGGAACAGTACGCCGTCTACAATACTGCAGGAGAGAAAAGCAATCGGCCGACTAATGCCTTGCGTTATGAGGTCGCATATACTCAGCATCCTGCTAAGACGCTGGCTTTGCTGCGCAAACAACTGGAACCTTATTTAGAACGTCTGATCAAGGCGAATAAGTCTGTTTACGCAAATGAACAAATGTTAAAGTTGATCTCACGTATTCCGATGGAGGAGTTTAATGATCAGCCGTTAACGGAATTGTACTTACTTGGCTATGCCTGCCAGCGGGCAGATTTTTTCAAAAAGACAGATGAAGCATCAAATGATCATGAATAAAGGAGGAGCTACTTATGGAGACGTTACAGAATAAAATCGATTTTGCACTTGTCATCGCAGTTCATCATGCTAATCCTAATGGAGACCCGTTGAACGGCAACCGTCCGCGTGAGACTTATGAAGGATATGGAGAGATTTCAGATGTTTGCTTGAAAAGAAAGATCCGTAATCGATTGATGGATATGGGGGCCAACGTATTTGTACAGTCTGATGATCGCCGTAATGATGAATATCATAGTTTGAAAGACCGCGCTGATGCTTGTCAGGCATTAGCTGCCGCTACTAAAGCTAAAGATCGAGAAGCTTATGCAAAAGCTGCATGTGAGACATGGATAGATGTACGTAGTTTTGGACAAGTGTTTGCATTTAAAGGGAAAAACGAAGGAGTTTCTGTAGGAATACGCGGACCAGTTTCTATTCACCCAGCTTTCAGCATTGACCCGATCACAATTGATAGCTTGCAAATTACAAAGAGCGTAAACAGCGTGACCAGTGATAAGAAATCAAGTGATACGATGGGAACCAAGCATCGTGTTGGATTTGCGATGTATACGACTTTTGGCAGCATCAATTGTCAGCTGGCAGAAAAGACTGGCTTTACTGAAGAAGATGCAGAGCTGTTGAAAGAAGCATTGCGCACGCTGTTTGAAAATGATGCGTCCTCAGCTCGGCCAGATGGCAGCATGGAGGTATTGAGACTGTATTGGTGGAAGCACAACTGCAAGAGCGGACAATACTCCTCTGCTAAAGTACACCGATTGCTGCATATCGAAAAAAATGTCGATATGCCGCATGACATTCATGAATATACCATCACTTGTGATGAACTGCCTGACTTAGCAGTAGAAGTTTATGACGAATCCTGATGATTATCTGCAAATGTCTGGTATTCAGCATTTCTGCTTTTGCCGCCGGCAATGGGCACTCGCTTATCTGGAGCAGCAGTGGGCAGAGAACCAGAGAACTGCAGAAGGACATTTGCTGCATGAGCATTGTCATGATGATTCTTTCCGTGAAAAACGCGGCGATCTGCTGATCGTACGAGGACTGAGAGTGATCAGTCATCGCCTGAGATTATCTGGGACATGTGATGTGGTAGAATTCCGGGCTGATCCTGACGGAATATCCCTTCAGGATTATTCTGGTCTTTGGCTTCCTTTACCTGTGGAATACAAACATGGATCTCCAAAAACGAATGATGCTGATCGATTGCAGCTTTGTGCACAAGGTATGGCTTTGGAAGAAATGCTGGTTTGTGATATTGCGCAAGGTGCTATTTTCTATGCGGAGACCCGTCGTAGAGAACAAGTGGAATTCACGTCTGAGCTTCGGCAAAAAACGCAGAAAATGGCGGATGAGATGAATGATTATTTCGCTCGAGGCTATACCCCAAAGGTAAAGCCGGGCAAACACTGTAATGCGTGTTCCTTGAAGGAATTGTGCTTACCGACTCTTTGCCGCCGCAGCAATGCTGATGATTACATACGCAGCCATTTAGAAGAGTCAGAAGGAGATTCCTAATGAGAAAGTTATTGAATACTCTGTTTGTCTTAACTGAAAACAGCTATTTGAGCCTTGATGGAGAGAACGTCTTGGTCAGTCAAGAGAAAAAAGAAATTGCACGCTTTCCTCTGCATACATTAGAGGGGATATTGAGCTTTTCCTACGCTGGGGCTTCACCTGCTTTGATGGGCGCTTGCGCACAGCGGAATATCGATTTAGCGTTTTTCAACCCGCGTGGTAAGTTTCTTGCACGTTCTGTTGGTGAAACTAAAGGGAATGTCTTGCTGCGGCAGAAGCAGTTTCGGGTCAGTGATGATCCTGGAAACAGTTGTCAGTATGCAAAAGGGTTTCTATTAGGTAAGGTATATAATGCGCGGTGGGTTTTAGAACGAGCGACTCGAGATCATCCTCAGCGTGTTCCAGTAGATAAGCTGAAGAAAATATCTGGGCAATTAGCGGCAGCTCTCACCGATATTGAGAAGGCAGAAACTTTGGAAGAATTGCGCGGTACGGAAGGCGAAGCAGCAAAACTGTATTTTAGTGGATTTGATGATTTGATTTTACAACAGCGTAATACATTTGCGTTTACTAGGCGTTCACGTCGTCCTCCTTTGGATCCGGTCAATGCTTTGCTTTCTTTTGCTTATACGTTATTGGCACGAGATTGTGCTGCAGCGTTAGAAGGCGTAGGTCTTGATCCTTATGTAGGTTTTCTGCATCGTCCAAGGCCAGGTCGTACAAGTCTTGCTTTGGATCTGATGGAGGAGCTGCGTGCGGTTTATGCTGATCGCTTTGTTTTAACTTGCATCAATCAGAAAACAATTTTGCCAAAGCATTGCGAAAAGCAAGAGAGCACTGCTGTACTTTTGACAGAAGAAGGGCGCCGGGCTTTTTTGGAAGCTTGGCAATTGCGCAAGCAACAGGTGATACAACATCCGTTTTTGAAGGAAAAAATCCCTTGGGGACTTGTCCCGTATGTACAGGCTTTACTGCTCGCACGTACTTTGCGAGGAGATTTAGAACGTTATCCACCATTTTTCTGGAAATAAGGAGCGAATTTATGCTTATCTTAGTCACTTATGATGTTAATACGGAGACAGCTGCTGGCCGAAAAAGACTGCGAAAAGTTGCTAAGGCATGTGTAAATCATGGACAGCGAGTTCAAAATTCCGTGTTTGAATGTATGCTGGATGCTGCTCAATTTACCGTTTTTAAGGCAGAGCTGATTGATCTGATTGATCCGTCAGAAGATAGTTTGCGATTTTATCAACTTGGCAATAAATACAAAACAAAGGTGGAACATGTTGGACGAACGCCTCAATGGCCACAGGATGGTATATTGCTGATATAAATTTATGATTACTCGTAAACTCTTGTGCGAATCCCTAGCGCACATAAAAGTGCCTGGAGCCTCGCACTAGAAAAACTTAACAAAATAAGGGATATTTCACAAAGTGCATGTGTTTTTTGTGAATGAACCCTTTTATAGCAAAAGATGATGGCAAATATGTCTTGTTTTCAATCACTTTTGCAGTCGTTCCCTACGTGGGAACGTGGATAGAAATGTTTCATGAGAGCTATGACGTGCTGGGAATCGACTGTCGTTCCCTACGTGGGAACGTGGATAGAAATAAAGAAAGCGTGAAAGATCTTAGTGTTGACTGGGTCGTTCCCTACGTGGGAACGTGGATAGAAATATTGATGAATACGGGGATATATCTGATAGCCGTAGTCGTTCCCTACGTGGGAACGTGGATAGAAATCCACCTGCTGGCGTCACGAATCAGTATCAAGACATGTCGTTCCCTACGTGGGAACGTGGATAGAAATCACCTGCTGGCGTCACGAATCAGTATCAAGACATAGTCGTTCCCTACGTGGGAACGTGGATAGAAATACAAAAGACACCGGCATGTATACTTGCAAGAGCGGTCGTTCCCTACGTGGGAACGTGGATAGAAATAGGCCATAGAACGACACATCATCAGGGTCGAACGGTCGTTCCCTACGTGGGAACGTGGATAGAAATAACAAAAATTGATAGATCTCACAAAGAAGGGATTGGTCGTTCCCTACGTGGGAACGTGGATAGAAATCATCATCAGCATCTTATCTGATGATCTCTGATCTCGTCGTTCCCTACGTGGGAACGTGGATAGAAATCGATATGTACTACGAGTACGATCGGCCACGCCTGTCGTTCCCTACGTGGGAACGTGGATAGAAATTCATGGAGACGAGGTGTTATGAATTGCAAGATGTCGTCGTTCCCTACGTGGGAACGTGGATAGAAATTCATCTTATGGTATCCGCTGGATCGCGGAGGATGAAGTCGTTCCCTACGTGGGAACGTGGATAGAAATAAAATATTGTCCAGACTGCGGGCAGAAATTGAGAGTCGTTCCCTACGTGGGAACGTGGATAGAAATTGAATGGAAAACGAAATATTTCGGCAGATGAGTTAGGTCGTTCCCTACGTGGGAACGTGGATAGAAATTTCTGATGTCCCCGGACCCGCGCGCGCTGACACGCGGTCGTTCCCTACGTGGGAACGTGGATAGAAATTGTTTAATCGGCTTCTCTTCACCGCGCTCGATCGTCGTTCCCTACGTGGGAACGTGGATAGAAATGATCTTGAACAAGCTCTTGCTCAGCCCGAGCCGTCGTTCCCTACGTGGGAACGTGGATAGAAATGTCCGGATGTCCCGCCGCCCCGGCATTGGTATGGAAGTCGTTCCCTACGTGGGAACGTGGATAGAAATAGCATAAGACATAATGAATGAACGTTTTGCATGAGTCGTTCCCTACGTGGGAACGTGGATAGAAATACAGAGTTAAGAAAGGATGATATTATGAAGACTGTGTCGTTCCCTACGTGGGAACGTGGATAGAAATATGAGTTAGGTACTCAGAATGACGTCGGTCTGCTGTCGTTCCCTACGTGGGAACGTGGATAGAAATTTACCATTATTTTTTTCTGTTTGCATTCCGAGATGTCGTTCCCTACGTGGGAACGTGGATAGAAATTCTTCTGGTACTCAGGAAGTATTTCGAGCATGGCGTCGTTCCCTACGTGGGAACGTGGATAGAAATTTCGCTATTATCCCTTCTTGCTCCCACATCGGTGTCGTTCCCTACGTGGGAACGTGGATAGAAATTTTGACGGTGGGAAGTGGAATGTCTTCCGCTCGCAGGTCGTTCCCTACGTGGGAACGTGGATAGAAATGAGCACTAGCCATCATCGCATTAGCGTTCTGAGCGTCGTTCCCTACGTGGGAACGTGGATAGAAATAGATGATGTACCACATCAGCGAGACGAAACTGCATGTCGTTCCCTACGTGGGAACGTGGATAGAAATATCTGTATCGTAGATATCATCACGATGTTCGTTATGTCGTTCCCTACGTGGGAACGTGGATAGAAATGTCCAGCATGTCAAAGATGATGACGGGATCTGCATGTCGTTCCCTACGTGGGAACGTGGATAGAAATAGGCCTCAGAAAGTCAGAAGTTGCGCGATTTCAAGTCGTTCCCTACGTGGGAACGTGGATAGAAATACCGTGGAGAATCTGGAAAGCAATTACATCAAGGGTCGTTCCCTACGTGGGAACGTGGATAGAAATGAAGATGGCAGCATCCACGAATGCATGCCGGAGCAGTCGTTCCCTACGTGGGAACGTGGATAGAAATGCGTACCCGTCGCGCTCTTGGTGTCTCTGATGACGTCGTTCCCTACGTGGGAACGTGGATAGAAATTCATACAATCTTTGAGTGGCAAAAGCTAAACGCAAGTCGTTCCCTACGTGGGAACGTGGATAGAAATAGTACCAAAAGAACGAATAAACAAATCGGAGGAATGTCGTTCCCTACGTGGGAACGTGGATAGAAATATTCCGTACGCTTCGCGTCGGTGGTGCCCATTACTCGTCGTTCCCTACGTGGGAACGTGGATAGAAATCAGTGCCGCCTACAGCTTCGCCGTTGGTCTGGATGCGTCGTTCCCTACGTGGGAACGTGGATAGAAATATTGTTGAGATGTTGCAGGACGATTCCTATGCTAGTCGTTCCCTACGTGGGAACGTGGATAGAAATCTGGCATGTGGGATCTTTCCGCCTGTGATCTCATGTCGTTCCCTACGTGGGAACGTGGATAGAAATTTGTTGCCCTGGCTGCCCTTGCTGTGATGGTGGCAGTCGTTCCCTACGTGGGAACGTGGATAGAAATAAGTGCGGTTATGATCAGCGGTTCGCAAAAGACTGTCGTTCCCTACGTGGGAACGTGGATAGAAATCCTTGGCTCCGCACGGCTCTTCTGCGCTGCCGGATGTCGTTCCCTACGTGGGAACGTGGATAGAAATCTTGTAAGATCAGCCTCTTTGTATCCGTTTCCTACGTCGTTCCCTACGTGGGAACGTGGATAGAAATTCGGCCACAT
>OGYF01002546.1_pt1 | contig 13542 bp, 13 predicted proteins | sample 1576451 | NCBI WGS metagenome assembly OGYF01 (sample SAMEA3541505, study PRJEB24748) | human gut metagenome | biome: human gut; feature: human-associated habitat; material: faeces | place: China | collected 2012 | reverse complement strand
AGAGGGAAGTCAATTGAGACTTCCCTCTCTTGTTTTGTTTTGTGAGAAGCCGTTAGGTAACGCGGGACGGAATACCAGCTGCGCGGATATTCTATGTAAATTGGGTTTAATCTTCATAATGCCCTTTTATTGAAAGAATAAAAAGATTACCTGATTCATCAACCGTATAAACAAGTCTGTGTTCCTGATTTATCCGGCGGCTCCATGCCTGCCTGTACTTCAGAGCCTCCGGCTTCCCAAGTCCATTGGAGGCGCCGTTTCGCTGAAGGTCTTTCAGCAGTTCGTTGATTTTGCGTAAGATAGACTTGTCCGTCCTTTGCCAATAGAGATAATCATCCCACCCTTTATCTGAAAATGTGAAATTATTCATTCGCCATGGCCTCTAATTCGTCCATGCTCTTTACAACTATTTTTCCCTGGGCGATCTGTTCCATGCTTCTGTCTATCATATCAAGGTACTCTGCGTTACGGGCGGCCTTAATAAGTGCGTTGTACTTTTCGAGACTGAGCAGCACGACATTCTTTTCATCTTTTCTTGTAACAATAACTGTCTCGTACATATCCGTCGCCTTATCACAATATGTTTTCAAATTATTACGAATCGTGGAGTAGTTAACTGCCAGCATGTAGTTCACCTCTCTTTTATGTACTATATATTGTACAAAATATTGTACTATAATAAAATATAATGTCAACACCATTCTCCGTTACCTTTATTGAAGGCTGGGGCTAGATATATTTATCGTAAATCACAGCAGCGGTGTCATATGTAGCGGCAGAAATCAGGGAATCTGTTTCCATATAATTGTATCTTCCATCAGCTACAAGATACTTGATTGCGGCTCTGGCTTTGGGGCAAAGCTGAACTTCATCGAAAATAATCAATGACTGGTGTTGATATTATAATAACCCGACAGATACATGAAGAGCGTATTCAGGTCGTTGAGATAATGGGCGGATAAATCTTTTGTATCATCTCCGGGCGGTTGAAATCAATGAGAATATACGTTTTGTATTCCGCCCTGGCGAACTATTTGGCGATATAGCTCTTGCAACCCTGCGGGCCCCGTCAATCAGTAAAGCCGTTCTGCCGGCCCAATTTTTTCCAATCAACCAGATCCGCATAAATTTTTCTCTTCATCTGCCCGCCCCTCTGATAAACATAAATCAAGATTTATTATGCCTGGATATACCACATAATCAAGATTTATTTAATCGCCTGGATACACATTTTCGGGAATTTACTGTCATATTCTTCCTCCGTATATCAGATTTTCGCATGGAATCTTAGACTCTGACTTTTATATACTACAAAGTCGCCACAGAAAAGCGCAAAGAAGTCAGTAATATCAGGCATAAGCAAAGACATGTGACTAAAATATTGGTTTTCAGCGACGACTCCTATAAGGAGTTTTATCACTGATATCTGTCTTTACCTGGTTTTTTCATCACAGCCACGGTAACTTTGATAATAATATTGACGGCAAGTATTGCCAGAGACACAACAGCCGCGCATTCCAGCTGCATCTGAGCCTCAAATTGATTGATCATCAATGATACTGGTTTATTAGCCGTACTGGCGAGGAAAGAGACCGCAGAGATGGTCATCATGCAATTTACGAAAAAGTAAGAAAACATCTCAAACATTGTCTCTTTACACTGAGGTATGAATACATCCATAATCATACGCCCGCGGCTGATTCCCAGCGTATGCCCGACACCTTCGAGATTTTCATTGATCTTTGACAGTGAGTTGTACATCATCAGGTATGGCGAGGCGATGAAGTGGACGAGATTTACCATTACCAGTATCGCTATTGTCCCATAAATAATACTGCCGTGAAAAACTAGAACATAGGATAGACCGAGGACGATGCCGGGAATGGCCGCCGACGTGATAGCTGAAAGGTGGAGAAATCTTGAAGTTTTTGACTTCATACGTGCTGACATATACGCAGTCATAAAGGCGGCCGCAATCCCGATCACCGATACTAAAAGGGCTATGATAATAGAATTTATCAGGTATTCATTTGCTCTAAGATTCAGCGTCTTAATGACATTATTGAAGGTAAAACTAATATTATTTGGATAATCCGATGCGAACGCTAATATTATGAATGATGTCAACGTCAATATGGTGAAAATAGACACTACGCTGCAATATATATACGAAATAACATTTCTCACTGTACCTCCAACTGGTTCAAACTGTTTTGAAATAAACGAAGAGTTTCCTTTGTCTTTATTAGCCAAGTCAATGATAAACGCCGCTACCGCCGGAACCAGCAGCAAACAGCCATAAACGGCTCCCTTGCCGAAATTCAGCTGCCCGATGACTTCCTGATACATTATAACGGGAACCGTGAGGTACTTACCGCCAACCATAAGAGGAACACCGTAATCTGTGATAATAAGTGTGAATGTTGCAAAAATGACCGAAATTAACGGTTTTCTTAAGTATGGCAACGTAATGGAGGTAAACTGGCGAAACTTGGGGATTCCGAGGACACGCGCCGCTTCGTAAGGAGAGCTGTCTTCATACCTCATTATATCGCTAAACATAAGATATGCGACCGGAAACGCGTACAGGATAGATCCGAGAACGATACCGTGTAAGCCATAAATACTGGCGCTTAAGCCAAACAGTTTCGTTATAATCCCATTGTTTCCGAAGAGGATGATCAGTCCCATGCCATTTGAAATGGACGGTATCAACATTGGCAAAACAAAGATGATGCCGAATACGCTTTTAAACCTGATATTTGTCCTCTCTATACTAACGGCCAGGAGATAGGCAATAATAAGTGTCAATATGGTCGCTATCGCAGTTGCGGTCAAAGAGTTGGCGATAACGGTACTGAAGGTTGGAGATGCCATCACCTTATGCAGACTGTCTGAGTCAATATTGATAAACATCCTGACCAGTGGAATAAATACCAGGGCAATGAACACAACAGAGAGCAGTATCCGTGTTACATCCGCTTTCCTGCCCAGTATCTGACTGAAAGAGAACTTCTGATTCATCATCATACCTTCACGTACTTTAGTAGAGAGTCTATTTTTGCTTGAAGGTTGCTCAGAACAAAGTCTTTCACATAATCATCGGCTGGATTTGAGATTATGTTTTGGGGTGTGTCTATCTGAACAAGGCGGGCCTCTTTCATGACCATGATCCTATCGGACATGGCAAAGGCCTCTTCCTGATCATGCGTGATATATATCATCGTTGTTTTGAACTCCGCCTGGATTCTTTTTATCTCTTTTCTAAGTGAGAGCCTTGTCGCTACATCCAGTGCTGACATTGGTTCATCAAACATAATGATATCCGGATTCATTATAAGCGTCCTGGCGATAGCCACACGCTGCTGCTGGCCGCCGGATAACATGGCGGGTTTCTTATCTATATGCTCTGTTAAATCCATCTGCTGAATCAGAGCAAGGGCTTTTTCACGCACAGCTTGCCTTGCCTCGTTAGTTTTATTTTCTTTGCGTATTTTTAAAGCGTATTCCACATTTCCCAGCACAGTCATATTCTCAAAAAGGGCATAGTTTTGAAACACGATCCCCATTCCGCGGCCTGCCGGAGATATGTCAGTGATATCTTTTCCGTCCTTAGTAACCGTTCCTCCTGTTGGTTTGAGCAAACCGATGAGGATACGTAAAATCGTTGTCTTGCCGCAGCCGGATGGTCCAAGAATCGAAAGAAACTCACCATCCTGGACATTGAAACTGACTTTATCAAGCGCGCGTTTTCCATCATACTCCATCTCGAGGTCTCGTACTTTAAGCTTTATCTTTTCCATAATTGATTCCCTTCACAGCATATATACCACGTACTGTTTTACAGATAATTTATACGGCCAAGCACTTTGGCGGAAACGGAGGAAATGATTTATCGTTCCCGCCAAAGTAGCAGCATGTTAAGTTTGCCTGATTAGCAGAGATATTATCCTAATACTTCCACTTATCCAGGAGGCGCGTCTTTTCATCAATTGTGTTATTGCTCATATCGCTGTAGACAATATTCTGTGGGTAATTCTTGACGACATAATCTTTGTCTTTAAAGATCTTTTCAGGGAAAAATTTCTCGTTGTTTTCATAATTGTAAGTGTTGATAAGGAAATCAAACACTGCCTTGACTGCAGGTTTTGTTTCCTTACCCTTGATGATTGCCTGGCCATAGAGGGAATAGGGAGAACCCTCTTTAAAGAATATAATCTTGAGGTTCTTTCCTTCGTTGATTTGCGTTACTGCTTGTGCAGTCATTCCCAAGCCGATTCCGACTTCCCCTTGAACAAGCGCATTTACCGGCCCAGAACCAGATGATGTGTATTGCAAGATGTTGGGTGTTAATTGGTCGAAATAATCAAAGGCTTTTTCTTCTCCCCATGCGTTTACGAGGCTCTTCAAAAACATATAGCCGGTACCAGAGGCTTTGGGGCTGGGCATTGAGATTAATCTTTTATATTCCGGTTTTAACAGGTCTTTATAACTTGTAGGTTCTTCAAGGCCTTTAGCTTTTAATACATCCGGATTGATGATAATAGCTCCGCCGTTTCTCAGCTCTATAATGAAGTTTTTGCTTAAAACGGCATCATCTGTATATATGCTCATGTCGTAATTGGATAGGTCTGCAAACTCGCCAAGAGCATCGAGCTGCGACATATATCCATAATCCAGGTCATGGGTGATATCGCATTCAGTTTTCGTTCTTTCCGCCAGCAGTTTAGCGGCATGGTTCCCAGTCGACATATACTCGATTGTAATATCATAATCAGGGAACTCTTCCTGAAGCCTCTTTGTCATATATTCCACTTTGAAGTCTTCAGAACTAGTATAAATGAGTACTTTATCTTTAGTGTTGAAGCGGCTGGATAAAAATACAGCCAGCGCGACGGCTACCAGAACGACAACGATAATAAAACTTTTTTTAGACTTAAAATCCATAACTCTTGTATCCTCCTGTTATTTTGTTTTTTTATTTTCTAAAAGTTGCGACTCAAAGACGTTTTGTATCGTTACAGCGCATATAATTTGTCAATTTTTTTCAGTTCGTTATATGTGTCGATCTCGACGACATCGTCGAATGAACACTCACGGATACGAACCTGGTAATTCTCTTTTTTATAGACAAGCGCGGTCTGTTCCCAATATCGCTCCTTTCCGCCGGGGGATGTGAAGACATCATTCAGGTCGTTAGCCAGTTTGCTGCCGTCGTCCGCGTCCCAATACGATATGCCTACCATTTGATAACAGTCTTTGCCGCCGATGGCCTCAGATTTTATAACCCCGTTTTTGTCCGTACTTATGCACCAGTCATCTGTGACCTTTACCGGAATTCCTAAAAAATTAGAGCAATATTCATATTTCCGAATGAGCTTAGGATTCCTGAGAATCAGATCAGATTCCAGTACATATGCGTTTTGAAAAAGGTAACGGACACACATTGCGGATGAAATATTATTGCTTTCATTGTATCCCGGATTTTCAATAAACTGAATGCGCGGATATTTATACCTGAGCTGGTCAAACTGCTCGCTCAGATAACCACGGACTACGATAATTTCAGGAATATCCGCGGCAACAACCGCATCAAGCAGAGTATCGATCATCCGCATACCATTAACGCGTACCAGGGGCTTGGGTGTGTTAAACGTAATAGGGACAAGCCGGGAACCAAAACCGGCGGCAAGAAAGATAGCCCTTTTCACACGATACGGCTCCAATGCGGCCATACCGGTATCTGTTATCCTCCCATCCGCAATATAACCTCGTTCGCACAGGGCTTTAAGAGTTTTCTCGACATAGTCAAGAGGCAGGTGCGTTGCCTCGGCTATCTCTTTTGGAGTAAGTCCCTCTTGTTCATCTGTAAAAAGGACAAGAATATCGAATTCTTTTTGCTGCATTTTCGCTCAACCTTCTTTTATTATTTCCTGATATTATTTTTAATTTGCTTGTTAATCGTACTTTTAACTCTTATTCGCTTCCAGTATGGCAGGGTATATCTTTGTAGTTGAACAAAATTATTGGCATTATTTTTTTATACGATCAAAATCGTTAAACAAAGCCTTTACTGCCTGTTTACGAGTTCTCAATTTAAACTTATAGCTTGTTGCCTGGGCTTTCTGTTTCCATTTACTTAGTATGTTCGGATTCCCCAGAATGATTCTTAATCCATCTTTAAGGCTTTTATCATCAAGTCCAACAAGCATTCCACATTCGGCTTCCTCAATTATTTCCTGCCCACCCGCTACATCTGTAGTCAAAATAGGAATGCCTAAAATGGCAGCTTCTGTGCATGCGGTGCTATATCCTTCGCTGAGCGATGAACATACAAATACGTCTGCCTTTGAAGTGTACTTATGTGGATTTACAGTAGAACCTGTTAAAATAATGCAATCGCCCATGCCAAGTTCACTAATACGTTGCTTTATCTTTTTATGCTCAGGTCCATCGCCTACAAGCAATAAAGTAAAAAGGTATCCTTCATTATGTAAATCATGAAGAATATTTATTAAGCGTAAATATCCCTTTTCTGGAGAATGACGTCCAACTGAAACAAGTAATGGCTTTTTTGCATAAGCTATGTTAATTGGTTCACTGGCAAGTCGAAATATATTTTTATCGTCCACGATGTTGTAACAATAGTCAACTTTTATTTTGTCATTTAGATCATGTTTAAATCGTAGAGCATTGTATTTAGATACACACACCACGCGGTCAGCCTTTAAATAGCAATCTTGATACTTTAATTCTGAATCGTATCCATGTGTCCAAATAATGTGCGCTGCGTTATTATTCATAGAATTACCGACTAAAAGTGTGGGAACACCAAATTGAAAACCTACTTCAATATCATATTTACCATTGATAAATTTTCTGTAGAGCCATTTTAATGGCAGATTTCTTACGATTTTATCAAAACCTTTAAAGTAGAAACCGAATCCTTCCTCAAGTTTTATTCCTTGTCTTAACTCTGGCTTCAATCTTTTGTCGCAAAGGTAAATTGGTTTTATGGTAATGTCATATTTATCTGGATCAAGGTTATTAACCAATCCTATTAACGCGCGAACGGTTCCGTCCGAATATTGAAAGTGATTGTTCAAAAAAATTATTTTTTCTTTGTTGTTTTTCATTTTTGTATCTCCGTTTTATGCCTCATATAAATATTTAGGGAGTCTTTTTGCAATTTCATCTGCCTCTTTTTGATATTCAGGATGTTGAATCCATATGCGAGTATTTTTTATTGAAACTTCTGGATTAAAATACATCTTTGGGCTAACATGAGCGGATTTCGTCAGTCCGCACCATTTACATATTTTTTCAGTCGTATTTTCATATTTATAAATCATATCCTCAAATTGTATTAATTTAACTCTTTCTGGATTGTTTAACTCATCGTGCTGTGAACTTCTTGTGTAATCAAACCATTTACAATACAAATCAATATCATGCGGCACTATATTGTCATTTGCCATATATTTGGCCCATAAAAAGATATCTCTTGGATCTCTATCAACAAGAATAATGTACACATTGTTAAAATAGCGAAGATGTCGATATATATTAGATGAAGGAAGAAGTTGATCCATCATTACAATAGGAGAATATTCTGGGTTTGCTGCTGCAATCAACGCATCAGTGTACTTTCTAGTACACTCAAGAAATTTTTCTTCTGTGGGACGTGATGCATATGCCATTTCATTTTTCAACACGAGAAGCTGCTTCTCTGGTTTGTTTCTCCATATGGTTTTTCTTAATATCCGAGTTGGTAACTTGGCCCAGAATTCAAACCATGGACCTCTGTCATAATAGTCATATTGCCAAACGCTGTGATATGTAAAATCGGAGAGACAATCAATATATTTATATGACAGTTCTTTCCATTTATTCTGGAAAAAAGGTTCATATCTGCGTATGAACAAATGATTTCCATAATAATCCACCAGTTTTTTATATCTTTTCAACGCATGTCCTGAATTGTGACGATTGAAATTCTCTACAAGGTTAAATTCCAATTCTGACAGACCATCCGGATCATGTGCAAATCTAAATTCATAATTTGTCAATGACTTTACCCCGTCAAACTCGGAAATAAAATCTGTAACAGCACTTGAACCGGACGCATAATATGATGCACATGTAATTACTTTCATTTTTTTGCGCTCCTTATGTGTTGTGATACCAAATTAATAATTTCTTGAAAATATGGATTTTTGAAGGATAATATTAAAAAGAAAATACTACATATCACTAATGCTGTTAGTGCTTTTAAAAAGAGAGTCAAAACTGCTGATTCTGTGCTGATTGTATTGCCAATAAGATAACAGGCTGTAACGACAGCTATTGCTTTTATTGATTCTATCAAAATTAGTTTGATAAAGGACTTTGAAGGTTTTTCGAATGCAGCTTTATGTATTACACATCCTTTATTGATGAGAGTGAAAGCAAGCTCAGGAAAAAGTACTCCAACTAATATCCCAGACATTCCCCAAATACATCCAAGGATGTAGCTTGCAGTAATTGCAATAACGGCCTGTACTATCATTATGTCTTTATCTTTGTTATGGAGAGCCATGGCGTTTTGTATGGATATGATTGGAATAGAAAATAGATATACGCACATTTCTGTTGTGAGGAGCACGACGCTAGTAAAACCTATAACAAAATTATTGCCAAAAACGATGTATATAAAATCTTGAATACAGGATATATATCCTGCACATAAAATTATAGTAATCCAATTCATAATAAAAGTTGTCTTTCGGTATGCAATGTATAAATGAGTTCTGTCGCCACAAACAGCAAGGTTTCCGAATCCAGATGTTATGGCACTTCCAAATTGACTAAATAGCAGCTGAATTGCATTGATAACAAGCTGGTAGTTGCCGAAGTACCCGACTATAGCGACATTACCTAGTAGCTTACTGACAAGAATACTTTTTACTGATTGCTGAACGGTTGATGCTGTCTGGTTGATAAAAAGTGGTTTAACTGTATTAATAATTGATTTTTTGATACGATTATCAATTTTAGCCCCTTCATCATTAATTAGATATGGGTGTCTTTTATCGACATATATTTTACAGATTATATTTGCAAGGATTTTTTCAAAAATTAATAATAGTAAAAATATGACATAATTATGGAATATGATAATTGAAACAATCTGCAGCCCTCTAAAAACTAATTCAGATACAATCGTAGCAATAGATCTTATTCTGTTCTTTTGTTCAGCATATAAAATGCTTGTCTTATGGTATGTGAGATAACTCAAACCTAAGGATGATGCAAAGAGAGCAAAATATAGCCGCACATTCCACATATTTATTGTGGTTGTTACAAAGTACTTCAAGACAAACAGATCTACAAAGATACACAAGGTCATAAAGGTAAGGGCAATAATTGAGTATACCTTTCGATAGAAGGCCATAATTGACCGTGTTATCTGGTAATCTTGTTCTCTAATTGGTTTGTACAAATGTATTACCATGGCGGAGCTAAATCCCATTTCCATCAGCGCAACAACATTCGTTACACTTTGAAACAAGTTATGAAGCCCGTTAATTTCTGCGCCTAGTTCGCGCACCAAAAAAACACGAACAAGGAAGTTTAGTGCAACTGTTATTATGGATGCTACCACTCCAAACAAGCTGTTTGTAATGGCGTTGTATGTTCTTGATGGGTTCTGCTCTTTTAACATTTTGGGGTTCCTGTGTTTGCGTGAACATTGTTAATCTTATCAGTATAGTGCTTATGAGAGGTACACATTAACCTAAGATATAGTCCGATTATAAACACACACCAGAAAATGCCGTTCCAAATATAGTAGGAGCTTCTTCGTGGAAGAGTGAACCAAATAAACATCAACACTACCACTTTATAGATGCCATATCTACTGGTAGTATTCTCAGAAAGATATAAAATCACTATGGCACATAACATAAATATTGCAATAATACCAAACCATCCAAAATTTATGTATGCTTCAGCATTTAAAGAAAAGCCAACTCCAAAGTCATATTGACTGTAATATCTGTAGATCCATTCATCATATATTCTCCATCCTGAAGTATATTTAGTTATATATCCCGTTAAATCTAATGTGGATGGTACTACTCCAGCTATAATAGAAAGTAAATATTGTTTTCCATATTGAAATGGCTCCAAATCAGGTACGATGTTCATCATCATAAATAACGGAAAACAACTAAAACCAAGTTCGGACAAAAATCCAACAAAAGTATGTCCTAATCTAAAGATAGCTTCAACAATGCCAGTTTGCATTCTAAATGCATACGCTACTTTAATAAAAACTATAAGCAACAATCCAACTACTATTAGTTTTACAGCACCTTGATGTTTATTCTTTTTATCTTGTTTCATAACATATCCCAGATAGGCAAGCATTAAGAGTCCTGATACTCCTGTTGTTCTGTCTCCACATAGAGCAGTCAATAAAAACCATACGCCGGACAGAAAGGTTATGCCTCGCCGACTATATTTGTTCTGTGAAAAAACAAGATAAAGAAAGCAAAATGGGACAAAAAGGTATTCCATTAGACCAATGATGGCTGGTAGGCGTCCTTCAAAATCTCTTACAGCATAATATCCACCAGAAAGAGCATATCCAAAAAACTTAATCAATAATAATGGGATAGCAGTAGAACCTGTTACAAGTATTCCTAAAATTGCGGCGTTTGATACAGATTTTGGGTTGTATTTGTCCGCCCTGTGCATGTGGTAATTTCTTTTTGAAGTAATCTTTGCAACAACAACTCCTGCCAGTCCTGCGCACATGTTGCTAATTCCAGTGAACAATGTGACATCGCAGGTAAGTGAATTGAGCGTATTAATGTAAAACATATAAAAATCTATCCCTAAAGCAACCAATAATAATTGCCCATTTTGGAAGACATAAAAGGCCGCTAAAAATAATATACTTGGTGTGAATATCTCCCCTGTAATTTTGCATATATTGTAGATTTCATATATAAAAACAGCCAACGATAGCAATACGCACCAAGTAATAAAGTCCGTATCTTGTAAATTTTCTTTCATCAAAATCATTATTATGGATGCTGCAAAAACTATTGAAGAGGATAATATCACTCTAATTTGCATGTTCTTAGTTTTGAGTGTCATAAATATCTCTCCGACGTAGCAATTGGTTATATATCCATATCATTAGATATAGCTTTAAAGATAGCGTAAATCGTGCTAACGAACCTTTCCTGTTTCCGATATATCTGCATTTTTTTATTGCATTTTTATAATACGGTTCGTCTATATGTTTTTTTATATCTTCCACAATCACACGGTACGGCTCATTACGATTAAACTGCGAAACACATACATTAAACAGGTTATGGACAACGTTTCTGTATACCTGTTCCTGAAAGTCATATTGAGCCATATTAATCTGCTTTTCAAAATGCTGTCCTATAATACGCGGTCCGTTCCAGTCAAAAGGCTTTTTATTTTTAGTCATTGAAGTCGCAGTTTGACGGTAGTAATATAGACAATCCTCAATGATATACAGTGACTTTGCCATATAAATACACGGTTTTACACAAGCGTGGTCTTCTCCAATATTTACAAAGGTATCAACCAATTGTTGTTGTTGATAGATTTTTCGCCTGAAGATTTTTGCCCATAGGCTTGGCGGAAAATACAATCCATTTTCACTTTCTATTAGTTGTGGGAATATATCCTTCTCAATCTCTGCTCTTTCATATAGTCCCGGTCTTACTTGAAATATATGGGGAATTTCTTTGCTGTCGTATATCCATATGGAACCGCAGCACACAATATCTGGTTTATGTTTGTCCACTATTTCGGCAAATTTCTTAAAATACTCACGATCGACCCAATCGTCACCGTCTACACATGCAATGTATTCTCCGGTTGCCTCAGCAACTCCTGCCTGCCTGGCACTTACTATGCCACCATTAACTTTGTGGACAACTTTGATTCTCTGATCATGGGCGGCATAGTCGTCGCACATCAACGGACAATTATCTGGCGAACCGTCGTCAACTAAGATAATCTCAATATTTACATAAGTTTGATACAACAAACTTTGCACGCATTTCTCAAGATAGTTTTCAATTTTATATATTGGGACAACCACACTAAACAATGGTGACATCAGCATGACACCTCTTCATGTCTCTTAGCAAGTACATCCGAATAGATTTCTGCCACTTGTGACATAACAACATCTTGCTTAAATAGCTTTACTTTGTCCAAGGATTTCTCGCTATGCTTATCTCTTGCTGTAACCGCTTCGTTTAGACAACGCAGTAGTGAGTTCATGCATAACGGTTGAAAGAGGTACCCGTTTATGCCATCTTCAACTAAATCGGTATTACCTCTAATACTTGAACAAACTACAGATAAACCACAGGCTATTGCTTCCATGAGAGCTACTGGCAGGCCTTCTCGTAAAGATGGAAATACAAAACAATCGGAGATTTTTAGCAGCTTAATAACATCGGTACGATACCCGAGCAACTGTATTCTCGAGCTTAGACCGGATTTTTTTATTAATGATTGCAGATGGCCTTTGAGTGGTCCTGTACCAGCGATTATGTAATACAGATTATCGTTAGCGTCCAGCATGGACAGCGCTCTGATAACAATTTCATGATTTTTATTTCTATTGAGTTCACCAACGGAGATGAATAGAAACGCATCATCTGGAATTCCTAATTCTTTACGTTTCTTGGTCCTATCTACTGTTACAGCTTGAATTTTGTCTATATCAATGCCCACGCCATGCACGTATTCCACTTTTCTCGCGTGGAATGTCTTAGCACGGGCAAAATCCTCTTTGTTTATTGTTATCAGTACATCTGTATACCGCGAGAGGAATTTCTCTATCGGGTAATATACAAGCCAATTCAGGAGCGGCGCACCTTTATAAAAATGGAAGCCGTGTGCCGTGTATATGACTTTTGTTTTTGTTTTATGTCCAGCAAGTCTGCCGCATAGCCCGCCTATCGGAGAATGACAGTGGATAAATTCATAGCGGTTATTCGTCATTATCTCCAGAACTTGACGGTAGGCCCTGAGATTTTGTGAAAGTTTAAAGGTATCTCTGGCGAAATCTATTTGATATATTTTTACTCCCATTTTATCCAACATCGTTTTGAGTGTTTGGATTTTTTCATCGGAGCAGGTGTTGCCGGATAAAAAATTACAGGCAACTTCAACAGTAAACCCCATCTCTATCAATAACTTGATATTGGGAATATTAAACTGATCTATCATTGAAGCTACAGAAGCTAGGATAAGGACTTTACCGGACATGAGTGCACATCCTCGAAAGTCCTTCACGAAAATTTATCACATTATAATTACCATTGCTCGACGGTCTTTTTTCATATATCTTTGAACCAAAGGCCTTGTTAAACAATGTACTCTTTGAAAATATATTGCCAGCAAACGCAGGGAAAGGGAGCATGACTGTTAATTTCCCCATAATTTTCCTGTAGTCAGCAATGACGTCTTTTGTCGCAACGTATTCTTCGTTTTGCG
>OGYF01002541.1_pt1 | contig 13558 bp, 15 predicted proteins | sample 1576451 | NCBI WGS metagenome assembly OGYF01 (sample SAMEA3541505, study PRJEB24748) | human gut metagenome | biome: human gut; feature: human-associated habitat; material: faeces | place: China | collected 2012 | reverse complement strand
GTTTGTGTCTGTTATCAGAACCTTCTCTATCATATCCCTTGTACTTTTGAGGGTCATTAGAATACCCTTTTTGGTTAGGCTGTTGAATAAGACTACCTTCACGGCTAAAAATGGTTTACGCATACATTAGGGTTAGCACTGACAAACAAACAGTCGAGAACCAAAGGTTCGAAGTCCAGAAATTTGCAACGGAAAAAGGACTTGTAATAGATAAATGGGTGTCCGAGAAGGTTTCCGGCACAAAAATTGCTAACGATAGGAAATTAGGTCCGCTTCTCAAGAGGATGAAGAAAGGCGACACTCTAATCATAACAGAAATCAGCCGATTAGGAAGAAACCTGATGGGTATTATGTCAATGCTTCACCTCTGTATGATTAAGGAGACTTGCGTTCTTACTGTCAAGGAGCGTTACGAATTAGGTAATAACATCAACAGTAAGGTATTGGCATTCGCTTTCGGTTTATCCGCTGAGATTGAACGTGATTTGATCAGTCAGCGAACCAAGGAGGCCCTTGCTTACAGAAAAGCTGCAGGAATACGACTTGGTCGGAAAAAGGGGGATAAAAACACGCATTACAAGCTTACAGGAAAAGAACCTCTCATTAGAACTATGCTCGAATATGGTTATTCAAAGGCAGCCATATGTCGTAAGCTTAAATGTAACCCTAAAACATTGGATGACCATTTGCGGAGAATGTCAAAAAAATAATGTCCTTTTTGAAGGCTACATCCATATCTATCTTTGCATTGACATTCTGTGTCAATGGAAAATCTCGAATTGGCAGCATGTTTGACATAAGCTTACTTACTTTTGTGGTTGTCTGACAATTTGATGGTTATAAATAAAGCAATAAAATGGGTATGAATGATTGGGTTATGCTGGTGACCGCACTCGGTGGCATCGAGGGCATCAAGCAGCTTATTAAGTGGTGGATGTCGCGCAAAACCAATGCGCGTATTGAGGACGCACATGCGGATGTCGAGGAGTTCAAGGCATTACGGGAGTACAACGAGTTCCTGCAGAAGCAGCTTTCGGCGAAGGAACAGCGGTTTGTGGAGCAGACAGACCGGCTCCGTAAGGTGCAGGATGAGTTATTTACACTGAAGGAGGCTAATTCTGACTTGAAACTGGAACTGGCACTGAAACGGTGTGAGAGAAAGAAGTGCGGTGATAGAGAACCGCAAAATGGGTATTAACTGAATAAGGAGGAAAATTGAAATGGCGAATGTGAATCAACTTGCACCGTTTATCCTAAAATGGGAAGGCGGTTTCGTGAATGATCCGGCAGACCTTGGAGGTGCTACAAATATGGGTGTGACTATCGGTACGTGGAAGTCATGCGGCTATGACAAGGACGGCGACGGTGATATAGACGTAGATGACCTGCATCTGCTTACCCGTGAGGATGTCGTTAAACGGGTGCTCAAGCCGCATTATTGGGACAGATGGAAAGCTGACGATATTAAATCGCAATCAGTTGCTAATATCCTTGTCGATTGGGTGTGGGCATCCGGTGCACACGGAATAAAGATTCCTCAACGTTTGCTTGGTGTTACTGTGGATGGAATAGTAGGTCCTAAGACACTTGCTGCGGTGAATGCCAGGAACCCGCGTGAGTTGTTCGACCAGATCAAGATTGCACGGTTCGATTTCATCGAGGATATATGCAAAAAACGTCCGGCGAACAATAAATTTAAGAGAGGTTGGATGAATCGGATTAATGATTTGAGATTCGAGGAATGAAAAAGTTACCGTGGATATTAATTGTACTGCTGGCAGTTGCTTGTGTGGCGGCTTGGTTTCGTTTGCATGAGCCTCCGGCAGAAGTTCGTGTAAAGACGAAGATTAAGACGGTTGTCAGGGTAGATACGATGCTTATCTCTGCACCGATGGCTGTGTTCTGGCGTTTCGTGCCGGATGATACGACACGGATAGGCGATACGCTGCTTCATCGCCGACAAGTAGTGTATTCAGACAGCTCGTATCGGGCTGTGGTAAGTGGATATGTAGACCCTCGGCTGGATAGTATGGTGGTGTATCCGAAGACTGTGTATCAGACGGTGACGAATGATATCTATCATCCGGTGGTTGTCAAGCCGAAAAGGAAGCGCTGGGGATTAGGGTTGCAGGTAGGATATGGCTATCCGGGTGGTTTTTATGTCGGTGGTGGGGTGAGTTATAATTTGTTTATGTGGTAGAAAAAACATACCTTTGTTGCTGTAGTAGTTTTACTTATCATTCATTTGATAAGTGGCCCCGGCTTCCGTCGGGGCTTTTTATACAAGAAATGATTAGTTAAAAGTATTCCAGTGCCTACTTTCTTTTATATCTAAGTTGATATAAGCTCAGATATGATTATCTGAAAGTAAGAACAAATAATAATAGTATTAGATATGAAACAGAGAAGAAATAGGTCTGAGTCCAACTATAAACGTGCAAAGATTAATTCGTGGTGCAGGCTTTTAGAAAAGGATTTTGATTGGGATTATACGTTTTTATTGGAAATAGAGCGCAAGAAAATAATAGAAATGTATGAATACTTTAAAAAGTGTACGCGTTCGGATAAAATGCCTATAGTGGCAAGAGACTTGCAACTTTGCATTGGCCTATTGGATATTGTGCTCGAAAAAGATAATTTGCAGTTGGAATTTTCAGGGATGAAGACTATGCGTAGAGATGACGGTATGTATGAAATGGTAGAAAGTCCGCATATAATAGCTTGTAGGAATCTATACATTAACACTAAAAATGCATCAAGGTTCTGCCTATTTAATTTCCCGACAGATGATTATGATATTGAAATTATTCATAAAGAGGAATTGAGAAGATATAAGGCGTGGTATCTATATAATAAAATCAGAACTTACAAGTTGTTTTCTTGGTGGGATTAGGTAATAGGCATCCATCATTCTTACATCGTAAGGTTTTGATAGGTAAAGCAGTCCAATAAGCGACCTTTTTTCTTTGGCTTCTCTCTGCTATGATTTATCTTTGCAACAAAAAAATATGGCATACAATTATGACGAAGAAAGCGTGAATGCCTTAATGAAATGGGCTGAGAACGCACTATTACCCAAAGAGGTGACATTAAGTGAGGCAGAACATATTTTTGATACCTCCATGTATGTTAATGCGAATATCTGCGATATTAAGCAGCATTATCCGGATGCATTCTATAACCCGGCTATTGACCGGTTATATAGGTTGAAGGAGCATATGGAAGATAATATGTAGGACTGTAGGAGCGTAGGAGACCAATATTAGCCTCCTACATTATTTATTATCTACATATCGGGAAAATCCTCTTGTATCAGGGAGCTTTTTACCCCGAATCTTTTTTGCAAGTATCTCTCTGTAGTAGTAATTGATTTATGCCTGAAGTGCTTTTGTATTTCCCATGTATTAACTCCTGCATTGACCAGTTTTACTCCACCGGTATGTTTGAAGCTGTAAAGTTTGTATCTTTTACTTAATCCCAGTTTATCCCTGATTCTGTCAAATCTATATCTGAAGGTATTTTTCCCAAGTCTGTGTTTTCCTGGCTGGCCGTCTCGAGAGAAAAGATACCAGTCTTCCGGATAGTTGCCTATCTTCAGCAGGTCATCAAGAACTTCATAAAGCTGCCTTGGCATATTGACTGTTTCTGTCAGTCCGTTCTTACTGATATCCTGACGGATGGTAATGGATGCTGTCTCCAGATTGATGTCACGTATCTGCAGATACAAGCATTCTTTCGGGCGGATTGCACAATAGTATTCAAGCTGACATAATAGCAGGAGTTGCGGGTCGTGCTCTCTCATATAGCCAATCAATATATTTCGGATCTTGTCTGGAATTGGGCTTGCCGCTTCGTCTCTTTTCTCGCCAAGATTAGGTATATTGGTGACCGGATTAGCTACAACAAGCTTTTTGTGTAGTAAGTAATCGAAAAAAGTATGCAATAACTGCTTGTATTTCAATACTGTTCTGCGACTGACATGTCCAGTTCCGACTATGTGATAAAAAAAATTGTGTATATGTTCTTCTGATATTACACGCACGTTCTTGTTTGCCAAGCACCCCGCTTCCACCCATTCACAGAAGATCCTCAGTTTGGAACAGTAAGTCTGATAGGAGGAATGCGCAAGTTCGGCTTTTTTCAGTTGGAGGAATTCTGAAATGTGCACTCTGATGCTGACGGCACCCTTGCTGTTATTGCCCCATCTGTTGACCATGGCCTGATACATAAGCTCGTCTTGATAGGTAACATGGTTTTCAGCGAACGGATCCTCCCCACTGTTGAGCTTGTTTTTGATTGTAGATATCACTTTCTCGGCATGGGCACGCCTGGCACTTTCCGTTGCCAGTTCCGCAAAGCCCTCATAATGCCGAAACCGCTTCATCTCCCCGGTTTGTGGATCCCTCAAGGAATATTCCACATACCATTTTTTTGTTAGATCTCCGCCACAATCCTTTAGCTTGGGCAGGATAAATACAGATTTCTTTCTTGCCATTTTTGCTGTTTTTTTGAATTAAGGGTGATGATTTACTAACTCAATAGACAGTTAAATAGACAGTTATTTTTGTTGGACGCTTCCATATACAAAAATAAGTCGTTGAAAATCAACGACTTATTCATTTAAGTCGGGGTAGCGGGATTCGAACCCACGACCCCCTGCTCCCAAAGCAGGTGCGCTAACCGGACTGCGCTACACCCCGAATACTTTACTTCTGAAAAGCGAGTGCAAAGGTAAAAACAATTCTGATACCAACCAAATATTTAGGCAAGTTTTATGCAATTAAAATTACATTTTCAGATAGAAATCTTTCGTTAAAGCTACATATTCAGGGGTAAACTCATTGTGATTCACCTCAATACAAAGTTTCTCTTCTCTACACTCTTTTGCTTCAAAACCAAAGTTCAGCAATACCCGTCTGCACGGTTTTCCGGGTTTGGTGAAGACTTGCACACGATGCAATGGAAACAACTTATGGTTCCAAGCTGTATCCACAACCGTTTTTTCAGCTTCCGCTGGAATAATGATGCTTACGACTCCTTGCTCTTCAAGCAAAGATGCCGAACGACGAAATAGTAAATCGTAATTCAAATTGCCCGCATGCCGTGCTGTGCACCTTTGTTCGTCAGGACATTTCAACGCATCTATAAAATAGGGAGGATTGGAAATGATGAGGTCAAATCTGTTTTCCGGCTGATAATCTCGGAAATCATGACATATGACCTCTACTCTATCGGCCCATGGAGAGTGAGATACATTTTCTGTGGCTTGTCCGGCTGCAGCTGCATCTATTTCGATTGCAGTAATCCGGGCATGCGGATTCCTTTGCGCTAACTGTAAGGCTATTAATCCGGTACCGGTTCCAACGTCCAGTATACGCTTTGCTTTGTCTGCCGGGGCCCATGCCCCAAGTAGTACACCATCTGTGCCGACCTTCATGGCGCATTTATCATGAAATATGGTAAATTGTTTAAACTTAAAAGATGATTTCGGCATGTTTATCTTCTTTAATTGGGTTCAAAAATAATCAAAACCTGCATATTTGTCATAAAATTGGCACTGTTTTTGTCTTTTTAAAGGGTGAAGAACGTTTATTTATGAAGAAATAGCTTAACTTTGCAGGCGCTTTATTGGCCTGCCAATATGACATAAACTAAAAAGAAAGAAATGAAGAAAAGAAATTACCTGAGTGATGTCGAAGATAGAAGCGGAAACGCTTTCTCTGTAATTGCTGATTTTGAGGGGAATGAGGAACAATTGATGGACATTGAGGTAGAAGAGGTTTTACCGATATTGCCTCTTCGAAATATGGTATTGTTCCCTGGGGTGTTTATGCCGGTATCTGTAGGAAGAAAATCTTCCCTCAAATTGGTGCGTGAAGCAGAAAAGAAAAATTCTTATATAGCTGTTGTATGCCAAAAGGTGGCTGAAACAGAGACACCTCTGCTTGAGGATTTACATACCATCGGTACAGTTGCCAAGATAGTACGTGTGCTTGAAATGCCAGACCAGACAACTACCGTCATTCTGCAAGGCTCCAAACGTATGGAACTGAAGGAGATTACGGATACGACTCCTTATCTGAAGGGACGGATAGCTACGCTGAATGAAGAACTTCCGGAGAAGAATGACAAGGAATTCCATGCATTGGTAGAGGCGTGTAAAGACTTGACAGTACGCTACATCAAGTCATCCGATATGTTTCCGCAGGATTCGGCATTTGCCATCAAGAACATTACCAATCCAATGTTTTTGGTAGACTTTATCTGTACGAACCTGCCACTCAAGAAAGACGAAAAGATAGAACTGCTCCGTATCGACTCTTTGCGGGCGCGTACTTACCGCCTGCTCGAAATTCTGAATCGTGAAGTGCAGCTTGCCGAAATCAAAGAATCTATCCAGATGCGTGCACGCGAGGATATAGACCAGCAGCAGCGTGAGTATTTCCTGCAGCAGCAGATTAAAACCATTCAGGATGAGCTGGGTGGCGGCGGTCAAGAGCAGGAAATAGAGGAAATGCGTAAGAAGGCGGAGACCATCAAATGGAATGATGAGGTGAAGGCTACGTTCCTAAAAGAGGTGGATAAGTTGGAACGCACCCATCCCCAGTCTCCCGACTATAGCGTGCAGCTGAACTATCTGCAGACGATGCTTAGTTTGCCGTGGGGCATTTATACGACGGATAATCTGAGCCTTGTCAATGCAGAAAAGACATTGAACAAAGACCATTATGGTTTGGAGAAGGTGAAAGAACGTATTTTGGAACATCTTGCCGTATTGAAGCTGAAGGGCGATATGAAATCCCCCATCATCTGTCTGTATGGCCCTCCGGGTGTGGGAAAAACCTCTTTGGGACGTTCCATTGCGGCTGCCTTGAAGCGTAAGTATATCCGTATGTCGCTGGGAGGCGTGCATGATGAAGCTGAGATTCGCGGTCATCGTAAAACCTATATCGGTGCCATGCCGGGACGGATTATCAAGAATCTGATAAAGGCAGGCTCCTCCAATCCGGTATTTATTCTGGATGAAATAGACAAGGTGAGTGCCGACCGCCAAGGAGACCCCTCCTCTGCCCTCCTCGAAGTGCTCGACCCGGAACAGAATACTACATTCCATGATAACTTTCTGGATGTGGACTATGATTTGTCTAAAGTGATGTTCATCGCTACTGCCAATAATCTGAATACCATCCCCGGACCGTTGCTGGACCGTATGGAGCTGATTGAGGTAAGCGGCTATATCACGGAAGAAAAGATTGAAATTGCTCGCCGCCATCTGGTTCCGAAGGAATTGGAGGCAAACGGTATGAAAAAGAATGATATCAAGATTCCGAAGAACACACTGGAAGCCATTATAGAGAATTATACCCGTGAGAGCGGCGTGCGCGAACTGGAAAAGAAAATCGGAAAGATACTCCGTAAATCTGCACGCCAATATGCTACGGACGGTTATTTTGCGAAGACCGAAATAAAACCGGGAGACTTGTATGAATTTCTGGGGGCACCCGAATATACCCGGGACAAGTATCAGGGTAATGAGTACGCAGGAGTAGTGACCGGTCTGGCGTGGACTGCCGTAGGTGGTGAAATACTTTTCGTGGAAACCAGCCTGAGCCGTGGCAAGGGCGGACGTTTGACATTGACCGGCAATTTGGGTGATGTAATGAAAGAGTCGGCCATGCTGGCATTGGAATACATCAAGGCGCATGCCTCCCTGCTGAATCTTGACGAAGAGATTTTTGATAACTGGAACATCCATGTCCATGTGCCCGAAGGCGCCATCCCGAAAGACGGTCCGTCTGCCGGTATCACGATGGCTACCTCCCTCGCTTCTGCCCTCACCCAGAAAAAGGTGAAGGCTAATCTTGCTATGACGGGAGAGATAACACTTCGCGGTAAGGTACTTCCGGTAGGAGGCATCAAGGAGAAGATACTGGCTGCCAAGCGTGCCGGTATCAAGGAGATTATCTTGAGCGATGAGAACCGCAAGAATATAGAAGAGATACAGGATATATATCTGAAAGGACTGACTTTCCACTATGTGAAAGATATTAAGGAGGTGTTTGCCATTGCGCTGACTGATGAAAAAGTAGCCGATGCCATCGACTTGTCCGTAAAGAAAGAAAAGACTGAAAAGAAAGAAGAATGACATTCGAGTTACAATATACAGACAGCAAGACCAATGCACGTGCCGGACTGATTACTACTGACCACGGGCAGATTGAGACACCTATCTTTATGCCGGTAGGTACAGTGGGAACAGTGAAAGGCGTGCATCTGCCCGAATTGAAAGAGGACATAAAGGCGCAGATAATATTGGGTAATACCTATCATCTTTATCTGCGTCCGGGACTGGAAGTGATAGAGAAAGCCGGTGGACTGCATAAGTTCAACGGCTTTGACCGTCCTATGCTGACAGATAGTGGCGGCTTCCAGGTATTTTCGTTGTCCGGTATCCGCAAGTTGCGCGAAGAAGGTGCGGAATTCCGTTCACACATCGATGGTAGCAAGCATATCTTTACACCGGAGAAGGTGATGGATATAGAACGGACTATCGGTGCAGACATCATGATGGCCTTTGATGAATGTCCTCCGGGGGATTCGGACTACGAATATGCCAAAAAATCACTGGGATTGACACATCGCTGGCTGGACCGCTGTATCAAGCGTTTCAACGAAACAGAACCGAAGTACGGTTATCAGCAATCCTTATTTCCCATTGTGCAGGGGTGTGTCTATCGCGACCTCCGCGAGCAGTCAGCAGAGTTTGTTGCCTCTAAAGGTGCTGACGGTAATGCCATTGGTGGTCTGGCTGTGGGCGAGCCTGTAGACAAGATGTACGAGATGATTGAGTTGGTGAACGGGATTCTTCCCAAAGACAAGCCTCGCTATCTGATGGGAGTCGGGACTCCGGTAAATATCCTGGAAGGCATTGAACGCGGTGTCGATATGTTCGATTGCGTGATGCCTACCCGAAACGGACGCAATGGCATGCTGTTTACCAAGGACGGCATCATGAACATGCGCAACAAAAAATGGGAAATGGATTTCTCTCCCATTGAAGCGGATGGCGCCTCTTACGTGGATACCATGTACAGCAAGGCATACTTGCGCCATCTGTTCCACGCACAGGAGCTGCTTGCCATGCAGATAGCATCTATCCACAACTTGGCTTTCTATCTGTGGCTGGCAGGCGAGGCACGTAAGCATATCATTGCAGGCGACTTTGCTACCTGGAAACCGATGATGGTGAAACGCGTATCGACAAGATTATGAGAAAAATGGACTGGAGGATATGGAAGAATATAAAGCTGCCGAGAGGTAAATTCTTGAAGCGGCTGGACTGGTACATCATTAAGAAGTTCTTAGGTACGTATGTCTTTGCCATTGCATTGATTATCTCCATTGCAGTGGTGTTCGACTTCAACGAGAAGATGGACCGCTTCATGTCTCATGAAGCGCCGTGGAATGCTATTGTCTTTGATTATTATCTGAACTTCATCCCCTACTTTGCCAATCTGTTCAGTCCGCTGTTTGTGTTTATCGCTGTAATCTTCTTTACTTCCAAACTGGCAGAGAACTCGGAAATCATCGCCATGTTCTCTACGGGAATGAGTTTCAAGCGTATGCTGCGTCCTTACATGGTGTCTGCGGCAATCATTGCGGTAGTGACGTTCTGCCTCGGATCTTATGTCATCCCCAAAGGTAGTGTGACACGTATTAATTTTGAGGACAAGTACTACAAACCTCGTAAGGCGAATACGGCACGGAACATCCAGCTGGAAGTGGATTCGGGAGTAATTGCCTATATCGAACGTTTTGAAGACTACAGCAAGACCGGTTATCGTTTTTCTTTGGACAAGTTCAATGACAAGCAACTGGTTTCCCACCTTACAGCCCGTTCCATTACCTACGACACGACGGCCGTGCATAAGTGGAAAATCAAGGATTATATGATTCGTCAGATGGATGGCATGAAGGAGAGTATCATAAAAGGAGGTCGCATAGATACCACTCTGTTCATGGAGCCTGCCGACTTTCTGATTATGAAGAATCAGCAGGAGATGCTGACCAGCCCTCAATTGAGCGAGTACATCAGCAGGCAGCGGCAACGCGGCTTTGCCAATATTAAGGAATTTGAGATAGAGTATCACAAACGCATTGCCATGTCGTTCGCCTCCTTTATCCTGACGTTGATAGGAGTGTCTTTGTCTTCCAAGAAAACGAAAGGCGGAATGGGATTGCATTTGGGTATCGGCTTGGCATTGAGTTTCTCTTATATTCTGTTTCAGACCATTGCTTCTACATTTGCCGTAAACGGCAACATGCCTCCAGTCATAGCTGTGTGGATACCGAATATAATGTATGCCTTCATTGCATTCTATTTATATAGGAAAGCGCCGAAATAAGCATTCTAAACCTCTACTTCAGCCTGCTCAAGTTGAGGTTTGGCGTACTAAAGTAGAGGTTTAGGATGCTTGTCTCCGGAAGTCCATTAAAATAAGAAACCCCTCCCACTCTTGCGTTCTACAAGTGTGGGAGGGGCTTTTTGTTGTATTCATTTTCCTCTTTTGTTTTGTTCCCTTTTTTGCCGGAAAGAGACGCCGGTTTCCAGGGAACACCCTCACTTTCGTCTTACTGGTTCTTTAAGTTGCTGTTGTATGCACCGGGCATCAGCAAGCTTAATTCAAGTAAGCGGAAAGTTCTGCAGCAGAGATGTTTTTGGCAATAATTACACCATTATCATCCAGTAAATAGTTAGTGAATCCGCGGCCCAAGCGATACTTTTTAAAGAGGCCGGAATATTCGCCTTTAGTTTCCACGAAACAAGTGGGCGTAACTATTTGGTCCTTACGGATGGTTTCTTCAAAGATTGACTGATACTCATCGAATGAAACTGAAACCATCTTCACATTGTTGCGGGCAGTAGAGCGAAGCGCATTGCTCAAACTTGCGTTCTGCATCCGGGACTGCGCGTCGTAACTTGCCCAAAAGCTGAGCAACACATACTTTCCTTTCAAATCGGAAAGGTCGGTTTGGGATTGCTCTGCTGACATGGATTGGATTTTGAAATCCGGGGCCATGTCACCCACATTCAAACCTCCGGTAGGTTTGTCTTTTTCTACAAAAGAAGTCAAGGAACTTATTAGTAATACAACAAAAATCCATTTTGCATATTTCATGCGGCACGGTTTTGGTTAATACTATCCGGGACTGTCCTTCAACAGTGATTTCTTCCCGGAACATCGTCTTCTCAGAGCTTGAAATGAGTAGAAACCCATTGATATTCAAAGCTTTTAATTCTGAAATCGGCTGCAAAGGTAAGTAATTCTTAAACAAACTTCCAAATAAACAAGCATTTTTCTCACTTTTTAGAGTCATATTTTTATGTTATTTAGCATAAATAGCGGGAATTTTCCTTACTTTTGTAGCCTATTATTCTATCAAAAAGATGATTTATGCAACCATTGAACACTGAACTCATCCTGATACGTATTACGGGTGAAGACCGTCCGGGACTGACAGCTTCCGTGACGGAAATTCTGGCCAAATATGATGCTACTATTCTTGATATTGGTCAAGCAGACATTCATAATACTCTTTCATTGGGCATTTTATGCAAGACGGAAGAACAACATTCGGGGTTCATTATGAAGGAACTGCTTTTCAAGGCTTCCTCCCTGGGAGTGACTGTCCGTTTTTACCCTATTACTGCCAAAGAGTACGAGGATTGGGTGAATATGCAGGGAAAGAACCGCTATATTCTTACTTTATTGGGGCGCAAGTTGTCTGCCCGTCAAATATCTGCTGTGACCCGTATTCTTGCAGAGCAAGGCATGAATATCGATGCCATCAAGCGCCTTACAGGACGTATCCCGCTGGACGAATGCGAATCGCGTACACGCGCCTGCATCGAATTTTCCGTTCGGGGCACTCCGAAAGACCGCATTGCCATGCAAGAACAGTTGATGAAACTGGCAACCGAACTGGAAATGGATTTCTCTTTCCAGTTGGACAATATGTACCGCCGGATGCGTCGCCTCATTTGCTTCGATATGGACTCTACTCTGATTGAAACGGAAGTGATTGATGAATTGGCCATACGTGCAGGTGTGGGCGACCAGGTAAAGGCTATTACTGAGCGTGCCATGCGTGGTGAGATAGATTTCATTGAGAGCTTTCGCGAACGAGTGGCTTTGTTGAAAGGATTGGATGAGTCCGTGATGCAGGAAATTGCAGAGAATCTTCCCATTACGGAAGGTGTGGATCGCCTGATGTATGTTTTGAAGAAATACGGTTACAAGATAGCTATTCTTTCGGGAGGGTTTACCTACTTCGGGCAGTACCTCCAGAAGAAGTACGGTATAGACTATGTGTATGCCAATGAGCTGGAAATAGAGGATGGCAAACTGACCGGTCGCTATCTCGGTGATGTAGTTGACGGTAAGCGTAAGGCGGAGTTGCTGCGTTTGATAGCTCAGGTGGAAAAAGTGGATATTGCGCAGACTATTGCTGTGGGCGACGGTGCCAACGACCTGCCCATGCTGGGAATTGCCGGCCTTGGAATCGCTTTTCATGCAAAGCCCAAAGTTGTTGCCAATGCTAAGCAATCCATCAACACCATCGGCTTAGATGGCGTACTTTACTTTCTGGGATTTAAGGATTCATACATTGATATTCCTCGTTGAAGGCAGATGCTTGAAACAAATTTGCAAGTCCTTGAGATAATTATTGTCCCAAGGGCTTATTTTTTTACTGTAAGAGTCTATTTTATAAGTCTTTTTCCTATCTTTGTACGCAAATTTAAAAGAGATACATGAAGTTTTCAGAACTACATTTAAATGGCAATGTGCTGGAGGCACTGGATGCCATGCGCTTTGAAGAGTGCACCCCCATACAAGAAAAATCAATTCCCGTCATACTCGAAGGTCGAGATTTAATAGCAGTGGCACAAACCGGAACGGGAAAAACTGCCGCATATTTGTTGCCTATATTGAACAAGCTCTCAGAAGGCGGACACCCTGCCGATGCCATCAATTGCATTGTCATGGCTCCTACCCGTGAGTTGGCACAACAGATAGACCAGCAGATGGAGGGCTTCTCCTACTTCATGCCTGTATCGAGTGTTGCTATCTATGGTGGAAACGATGGAATCCGCTTCGAGCAGGAGAAAAAAGGGCTCACACTTGGAGCAGACGTAGTAATCGCTACACCAGGCCGCCTGATCAGTCACCTGAGCTTAGGCTATGTAGACCTGTCGAAAGTTTCGTTCTTCATACTCGACGAAGCCGACCGTATGCTCGATATGGGATTTGCTGATGATATTATGCAGATAGTAAAATATCTGCCCAAGAAACGGCAGATCATCATGTTTTCGGCTACCATGCCGGCTAAAATACAGCAACTGGCCAAAACTATCCTGCAAAATCCAGTAGAAGTCAAGCTGGCCGTATCAAAACCAGCAGAAAAAATTATTCAGGCAGCCTACACATTTGAACAGACAAGAACTTATGAGGCACCACAGTTTGTGAAGGAGGGAAGATAGTTATGGCAAAGCAGT
>OGYF01002540.1_pt1 | contig 13571 bp, 10 predicted proteins | sample 1576451 | NCBI WGS metagenome assembly OGYF01 (sample SAMEA3541505, study PRJEB24748) | human gut metagenome | biome: human gut; feature: human-associated habitat; material: faeces | place: China | collected 2012 | reverse complement strand
GGCAGTGTCCACTTCCTCCACGGTATAAGGTGTGGAACCGGAAATGAGGACATCTACAAAGGTCGCCACGCCGTTTGCATCGGTCACGGCATACTCGTCTACGGCAATGCCGGAGAGTGAAGTGCCGTAAAGGTGAAAGGTCACGCCCTCGTTGAGATTATCCTCCGAGGACTTCACGATCTGCAAATCTCCACGCTTGAGCTTGTTGTTGAAGGTCACAGTGGAAACCTGACCGGAACCGACCGTCACACGGCGGGACTCCTGCGGCTCATACTTGTCGTAGTCCATTTCGGTCACGGTGTAGACACCGGGCATCAGGTTGTCGATCTGAATCTCGCCCTTGAAGTTGGTCTTGACGGTCTGATTGATGCCGTTACCGGTGACGGTAAAGGTGAGGTTATCCACCTTGCCGTCCTCAGAGGTTTTGACGATCTTGGCAGAGCCGTAGGACACCTTCAGATTGAGGAATGCCTGCACGGGGTCATTAACCTTTTGAGCGTAGCTGACAACATCCTGAATACCGCCTCCGGGAGCATATCTTCCATCCGTCCAAGTAATGATACCTCGGCGGGCTGAACCGGTCTTATTTGCAGTAATTCTTACGCTGTCAGAGGGTGCGGTAGCCGCCGTAATGACGAGCTTATTTCCGTTGACTCTGAAAGAAATGCCATCTTCATTAGCAGAAAAGATGTAATCGGAAAGCACACGGTTGTGGTCTGTCAGGGTAGCGGTGTAACTGCTACCGTCCCATTCCAACTCCACGCTCTGCGCTCTGTTCGGGTTTTTTGACATAAAGCTGGGGATGGCAGAGTGACGCTGGACGCTTGCTTCAATGCTGTCATAGTAATCGCAAAACAGGTCATACAGCGGGTGGGCGGTGCTGATAACGCCCTTAACTGCATCGTAGCTACCGGGGCTTACATAATCGAAGTCCTCGTCACGCTCACCGACAACAGTTTCCCAAATGAGAACCTGTGTTGCCATAGCTTCCGCCAGCGTTGCGGCATCAGCGGGGTTCTGTGAACGCCACGAGGTGCTGATGGGTCCCGTGTAACCGTACTGCATAATACGCCCGATGAACAGCTTCATATCATAGGGGGAAATGGTGCTGTTGATGTCTGAGGGCAGGTTGTCCCAAAAGGTTTCGTCCTTACTGGTATAAGTGTCGCCGGTATCCTGCTGCACTCCCGGCTCAATGCAGTAACAGATGTTACCGTCATACGAGTGCATTGCTCGAATGGTAGTGTACTTGGACTCACCGGAATGCCAGCCGTTCATATACCGGAGATTGGGATGCCCCCAAGTACCGCTGTAATCAATATTAGCATCGCCGCTTCTCGGAAAAGAAACAAGGTAGACCTCGGCTCTTTCTCCTGCGGCATAGGCAGTAGTTGTGCCGATCCCCACAAGGGCTGTCAGGCACATCACGAGGGAAAGCAGTCCCGCCATCCCTCGCTTGAAAAGATTCTTTTTCATTGTGTTTTTTACCTCCTTGGAAATAAAAAACGCACCGTGCAATGACGATGCGTTTCGGGTGAAATGTGTTTTGTTGTTATGCGTAGCCGATATAGATTTCATAAGAGCCACTTCCGGTCTGCTCATACCAAATCCACACATCGGTGATGTCGCCGTCCTTGGCATATCGGTCGAGATAGCCACGAATATCCCGTTCGGTGTATTTGCATTTTACACCTGCGGCGATGGGGTTATCCCAGCAATACACTGCTCCGCTGTCGAGCGCAAGTCCGATGCTCTCGGCGTAGCTCTTGGCAAAGCTGATCCAGTAGTCAATGTCAAAGACCGGCTCAGTAGGTTCTTCTTTCGGCGGCTCCGGTGGCGTCGATTCCTCAATTGCCGGAGGTGTGGGCAGTTCTTTTTCTGTCGGGGCAGTGGTTTCCGGTTGGCGTTCGGACTCGTCTGTTTTCTTTTCGGGTTCGCTCGGCTGTGATAGCACTGCCGTGCTGTGGTCAGTCTGATTGGGAACCTCTGGTGTTTGGGTGTCACTTTCCGATACGCTTGCTGGGAACTCTGCGGCACGGCTATCCGTTTGCGATTCTGTGCTTTGGAGACGGTCAACCTCCGTTTTCTTTTCTGCCTGAGCTGTTTCTGATTTGCTGGGGACTATGTTACTGTCCGAAAAAGAAATAGGGTCAGGCGTTTCTGCAATATGCGAGCCGTTGTTGCATCCCGTAGTCAGACACAGAAGCACAGCGAGTAAAAGAACTGCAATCTTGGATTTCATACGCTTCACTCCCTTCGACAACATTCTACCCGATGAGAACCGTTCCGACAAAGATGCGTTTTGAAGCGTAACTTTTCATCATACCGCCAAAACGCAGTTTTCCGAATTGTGCGAACTCCGTTTGCTCTTAGATAGATTTAGCTTAGAGAGATAAAGATAAATCAGGAGATAGTTTATTTCGGATAGTCAGGTAGTTCTCAGGGGTTGGAGTGTGAGGAAGGGGACGGCAGAAACCTACTCCGTGTACCTATCGGCTGTCACGCTCTGCCCGCTGACGAAGAAAGCGGCTGTAATGCTCCAATGCTTTGACCACATAATCCTCCGTTTGGCTTACGGGGATATTCTTCGGGATCAGACTTCGCACCTTGTCCCCACGCAAGACGATCTTCTCACGCTGGTTTGGTTTTTCCTCGCCCATAATGGCGGACACCACCTCCGGCGTGAGTTTTCCATCTGTGAAGAACTTCCGCATACGAATGGTCTGATCGTGGGACGGGGTGCATTGGTTCAGGTCGATTTCATCAACCACCGCCCGCTGACTGTCCTCGTCCAAATAGGAAAGCTCTACCGCAGGACGCATCTTGATTTTGCCCTCGTCCACAAGGTCGAGCAGTTCAGGCACAAGATTTGTCAGTCGGATATACCGGCGAACTTGTGTTTGACTGTCGCCTGACTGCTCTCCGATCATCTGTACCGTTTCTTTTCCATCCCACTTCCCACCCACTGGGTCGGAAGTTAAATCAGTACGCTTGCCCTGCCTACTTAACGCTTCCAGCCTCATTTTATAGGCAAACGCCTTTTCTGAGGGAAGTATCTGTGACCGTTGGTAGTTACTCTCCACCATAAGGACGGTGGCGGCGTCACGGTCAAGGTCTACGACCTCGCAACGGAGGTTTTCAAACCCGGCAAGCTCACAAGCTCGTTTTCGCCTGTGACCGGAAATCAGCTCATATCTGCCGTCCTCTTTTTGACGCACGGTAGCCGGAGTAATGACTCCTCGCTCCTTGACACTCTCCACAAGCTGTATCATATCCTCGTCGTCCCGTACCTTAAATGGGTGGTCGGGAAAATCGTCGATCAGCTCAAGGGGAATATCTCGGATTTTACTGAGCTTGGCATCGTCCCGAAGCTCCTGTGTAGAAAACAGGTCATCGAGCGTCGGCAGAGTGAAGTCGCTCTTTCTTCCTGCCATCGGCAGACACCTCCTTTGCGAACTCAGCATAAGCCTTTGCAACAGGACTGCTCGGCTCATACTTGTAGATGCTTACGCCCTTGGAAGCAACCTCTGCGGCTTTCACTGCCATAGGAATGGAGGAACGGTATATCTTAATAACGCTTCCAAAGTTCTTTCGCAGTGCGTCGGCAGTGCTTTTTGCGAGGTTGGTGCGGTTATCTACGATATTCAATAGGATACCGTCGATTCGCAGGCTCGGATTGATGTACTGCCTGACCTTTCCAATGGTCTGCATCAGTTGGGTCATTCCCTTTGCCGGAAGATATTGCGCCTGCACGGGAATGATTACGCTATCTGCCGCCGCCAAAGCATTCAGAGTGACCATACCGAGCGAAGGCATACAGTCAATCAGTACATAGTCATAATTGTCTTTGACCTTGCTCAGATAGCTTCTCAGAATGGTTTCACGGCTCATTGCGGTCACAAGCATCATTTCCATAGCAGACAGCTCGATGTTGGCAGGGAGCAGATCGACATTTTCCTCGTGATGCAGAATGCCGCTTCGTGGGTCTGTATGATCTTCACGGATAACCCCGGATAGCTTATCGGTAATGGTCGTCGTAAGACTGTCATTATCTCGCCACCCAAGGCAAGTTGTGAGGTCGCCCTGCGGGTCAGCATCTACAAGGAGTACCTTCTTGCCGAGTCGTGCAAGTCCAACACCCAAATTGACCGTTGTGGTCGTTTTGCCTGTACCGCCCTTCTGATTGCAGATTGCAATCGTTTTACAGTTTGGCATTTTGCTTTTCCTCCTTCTTATTAGATTTGGATCGCTTGATCCACCAAAACACAGGAAGCGTGTCCTGTGCTTTGGTGGTCGCATTTAACTCGATCTCATCCCCCAAATGCGTAAAAGGAAATCAACAGGCGTTCGGCTGCTGACCGAACTCATAGGAATCTCACCTCTGCCGGGTACTCCGCCAGCCCCATAGGGAAGTATCATTGTCCCTGAATCGTTTCATCGCCTTATCCGCAGCAAGCGGATATTTCAGAATGGTTCGGAATCGCTACCAACCTTGCTTTCCGTGATGACCCTTGCGGGCAGGAAGTTCGTGGCGTACCTTCATCCGGCTGGGGCTTTCGCCCCCGATCAGGAATGTACCTGTTGAATGTCTATTCGATTTTCAAGGTTCGTGAGGTTTTTGCCCTCACTAACCAACTGGGAAATTTTTTTCGATTTGTACGAAGTTTTTTTGAGATTTTTCAAAAAAATTTTTTCGACCACCTTTCAGGAACAAAAAAAGCCCCTATCACATCACGGAGATGTAATAGGGGCAGAAATAGAAAAAGCCCGCTGACCGAAATCAGCGGGCTTAAATCATATGAACTTATCGTATGCTATCGGAACTTGTCTGCAATCGCAAAATTCCAAACGCATTTTTGGCGTAAGCTCGGAGTAAATTGGCGTAAGTTGTGGCGTAAGCACCGACAATTTGGGGCAATCAATAGAGCTTTGCGCCTGCCGGAATGTGAGGATCAACCATCAGCAGATGCAATCTTTCCTCACCGTTTTCGTGATGCACGGCGGAGATGAGCATACCGCAGGAATCAATGCCCATCATCGGGCGAGGCGGCAGGTTGGTGATTGCAATGCAGGTCTTTCCAACCAGTTCTTCCGGCTCATAATAGTCGTGAATACCACTCAAAATGACCCTATCTGTACCGGTTCCGTCGTCCAAAACGAACTTTAAGAGCTTTTTGGACTTCTTCACGGCTTCGCATTCCTTAACCTTCACGGCACGGAAATCGCTCTTGGAGAAGGTGTCAAAATCCACCTGATCCTGGAACAGTGGCTCGATCTGAACATTGGAAAAATCAATTTTTTCCTCCACGACCGGAGCCGCCTGAGCAGCCTCCGCAGGAGCCGAAACTTCCTTGGAAGCCTTCTTGTCGGAGTCCAAAGGTTTCATTGTGGGGAAGAGCAAAACATCGCGGATAGAGGCGCTGTCGGTCAGGAGCATCACGAGGCGGTCGATGCCGAAGCCGAGGCCGCCTGTAGGCGGCATGCCGTACTCCAGTGCATTGATGAAGTCATAATCCACCTGCGCACGGCAATCCGGCTCAATGGACTTGCGCTCGGCGACCTGACGCTCGAAGCGGCCGCGCTGGTCGATCGGGTCGTTCAGCTCGGAGAAGGCGTTGCCGAACTCTGTGGCATTGATGAAGTACTCAAAGCGCTCCGTGAACGCGGGGTCATCCGGTTTGCGCTTGGCAAGCGGGCTGATCTCCACCGGATAATCATAGATAAACGTCGGCTGGATGAGCTTTTCTTCGACGAATGCATCGAAGAACTCCGCCAGAATGGCACCCTTCGTCGGGACCTCGGGCAGAGTGACATTGTGCGCCTTCGCGCTGGCGATGGCGTCCTCGTCCGTCTTCCAGTCGCGGAAGTCCACGCCGCTGTACTTCTTCACGGCGTCGATCATGGTCAGGCGCTCCCAGTGGCCCAGATCGATCTCGTGACCCTGATACGGCACGACGAGGCTGCCGCAGACATTCTGCGCGACCTGCTTCATCATGTCCTCGACAAGGTCCATCATGCCGTGGAAATCCGTATAGGCCTGATAGAGCTCGATGGTGGTGAACTCAGGGTTGTGCTTCGGGTCCATGCCCTCATTGCGGAAGATACGGCCGACCTCATACACGCGGTCCATGCCGCCGACAATGAGGCGCTTGAGGTACAGCTCCGTCTCGATGCGGAGGACCATATCCATATCCAGCGTGTTGTGGTGGGTATAGAACGGGCGCGCAGACGCGCCGATCTCAAACGGCGTCAGGATCGGGGTATCGACCTCGAGAAAGCCGCGCCCATCGAGGAAGCTGCGCAGCTCGCGCAGGATAAGGCTGCGCTTCACGAACGTATCCTTGACGTCAGGGTTCACGATGAGGTCTACATAGCGCTGGCGGTAGCGGGTCTCGAGATTCGTCAGGCCATGGAACTTATCGGGAAGGGGCAGCAGAGCCTTGGCAAGCAGGACGACCTCGTGCGCGCGCACGGAGATCTCGCCGCGCTGCGTGCGGAACACATCGCCATGCACGCCGACGATATCACCGATGTCGAGCTTGCGGCAGCGCTCGAACGTCGCTTCGTCCATCTCGTCGATCTTCAGATAGATCTGGATCCGGCCGGCAGCGTCCTGCAGATCGCAGAACATGACCTTGCCCATGCCGCGCTTCGTCATCAGGCGGCCGCTGACGGAGACTTCCTTTCCCTCCATCTGCTCGAAGTTTTTCCTGATCTCGGCGCTGTTGCTGGTAAACTCAAACTTTGTCTGTGCGAAGGGATTCTGCCCCTCCTGCTGAAGCTGCGCGAGCTTTTCCCGGCGGATGCGGACCTGATCGACCATGGAAAGCTTGGGCTGCTGGGTATTCTTAGCCACGGTATTCCTCCTGTGTTATCGTTCTACGGAAAGGATCTCAAAACGGATCGTGCCGACCGGAGCTTCGACCTCGACGGTCTGGCCAATGTGCTTGCCAAGCATGGCGCGGCCGAACGGAGAGTCGTCCGAAATGCGAGACTCCATGGGGTTGGCCTCCTGCGAGCCGACGATAGCATACGTCGCCTCTTCCTCCAGATCAAGGTCGCGGACCTTCACGGTGCAGCCAAGGCCGACGACGCCGGCGCGCTCCTGCTCGGCGCTCTCATCGATCACGACAGCATGGGACAGGATGTTCTCGACCTCTGCGATGCGGCCATACAGCTTGGCCTGCTCATTTTTCGCTTCATCATATTCACTGTTCTCGGAAAGGTCGCCGAAGGAGCGGGCTTCCTTGATCTGCTCCGCGACTTCCTTCTCGCGCGTGGTTTTCAGATAATTGAGCTCTTCCTCGAGCTCCTTCAGACGTTCTCTGGTCAGCTTAAATTCTTTTGCCATTCCATGTTCCTCCCAAAATCAGGCAAAGCCCGTTCATTCGTTGTGATTATAGAGGATTGCCGCCGCACTTGTCAAGGGTTTCCTTGCGTCAGGGCCGCAATGGCCGCCTGCAGCTGCGCATCCTCGCTTTTTTCGAGCGCATTGGAGTAAATTTTCAGGTAGGTGTCGTCATCGACCTCGACCGGGATATCCGGCGTGATGCCGACGCCCGCCAGCGTGACGCCGTGCGGGGTCTGATAATGGCCGGTCGAAACGGCGACAGCAGAGCCGTCGCTCAGGACGAAGGTCTGCTGATAATTTGCCTTGCCGACCGTCTGCGTGCCGACGACGGTGCCGACGCCGTATTCCTGCAGCGCCGCAGCAAAAAACTCGGCGGCAGAATAGGAATCTCCGTTCACGAGAACGGCCATCGGCAGCTCGACGCAGGACGCATCGGAATAATCGATATCCTCGTTGCCCTTATAGTCCACGGAGCGGAACAGTGGGCCCTCCGGCAGGAGATAATCCAGCAGCTCCACAAGCTCATCCTTGTGGCCACCCGGATTGAAGCGGACGTCAAACAGCAGAGACGTTGCGCCCTGCTCCCGCAGGGACTCGATGGCGGCAATGGACTTTTCGGCACAGCCGGAATCGAAATTGTTGATCTTCAGATAGCCGACATTTCCGTCCAGCAGCTCAGCCCGGACGACCTCCACCTCGATGGTCGCGCGCGTGACCGTGACGTCAAACGTCTCGCCGCCGCGCTGCACTGTGAGCGTCAGGCTCGTGCCCTCCTCGCCGCGGACGCGATTGCGGGCCTCCTCCATGCCGAGCTCCTTCATATTGGCGCCGTCTATGGCAAGGAGCATATCGCCGATCTGCAGCCCGGCTGCCTCGGCTGGGCCGCCCGGTGTGACGGAGGCAACGGTGAATCCGGCATCGTCCTCATTTTCCAGGCGAATGGTCACGCCAATGCCGACATAGGCGTTGGCATTCTGCTCCTGATAGGCCGCAAGCTCGTCGGCGCTGATGTAGTAGCTCCAGCGGTCGCCCGTCGCAGACACGGCAGCGGCGGCCAACTCGTCGCCGAGCTTTGTATGATCCAGCCCATCGACATAGCGTGCGTCGAGCAGGGCCACGACCTCCTGCACCTTGGCAAGATAGTCATCGCCCGACGTACTCTTCTGTCTGCTCTGCAGGAGCGTCATGCCCGCAAGCGTCAGTGCAAACACGACGACGGCCGTGGCCAGGCAGCAGACGACATAGGGCAGGAGTCTTTTCTTCTTTGGTTTTTGGGGTTCGGGACGGAGCTCCTCCGGTCCCATGGGGGTCTCGTTGGGTTCCATAGGTCCTCCTTTACGGCCGACACCCCGCCGAAGCGGGGTGCAGCATCATACTAGAATCTGATAAAAAGCTTTAAAAGCTTTTTATAGCGCCGAGGGCGCGTCAGATTCTGCATGAGACGGCGCAGCGTGCGTCAGCACGATGCGAGTGTGCGTAGCACACGGGATTCCTGATGAAATGTTTTAATCAGGAATCAGTATCAGATCTCAGCGGATGCTGACATAGTCCATCGGGTTGACGGTGGCACCGTTGTAGAACATCGTGAAATGCAGGTGCGGGCCGGTGGAGTAACCGGTCGAGCCGACATAGCCGATGAGGTCGCCCTGATTGACATAGTCGCCGGACGAGACGGTATAGTGCGTCATGTGGCCGTAGAGCGACGAGAAGCCGTCGCCGTGGTTGATCGTGACATAGTAACCATAGCCGGATGAGAACGTTGCGGTCGTCACCGTGCCGCTCTTCGTGGCATAGACGGGCGTTCCCTGCGCAACAGCAAGGTCAACGCCGTTATGGAAGCGATAGCCGCCGTCGATCGGATGATAGCGATAGCCATACGGGGATGTAATCACAACACCGCTGCCCGCCGGAAGCGGGAAGAGGAAGCCGCCGGCGTTTGTGCCGCCATTGCCGCCGCCGTTGTTGCCACCGTTGTTGCCACCGTTATTGCCGCCGTTATTGCCGCCGCCATTGTTGTTATTGCCGCCGTTATTGTTGTTCTTGGCAGCTTCTTCCTCAGCGCGCTTGGCATCGGTGTATTCCTTTTCTTTTTCGGCAATCTGCTCCGTCAGATCCTCGAGCATGGCCTCATAGGTCTCGTTTGTCTCGCGCAGCAGGTCTGCATCGGAGACAAGCTCCTGCAGCAGCTCGTCGGAATCGGCGCGCTTGGCCGTGAGCGTCTCCTGCGCGCTGGCAAGCTCAGTCTTCTTCTCCTCGAGAGAGACCTTCTCCCCTGCCAGCTCCTCCTTGGCGGAGAGGACCTCCGTGGCGATCTGGCGCATGTTCTCGAGCATACGCTGGTCGCTCTGAGCAATCTCCTCGACCATGGAAACGCGGTTGAGCATTTCGGAGAACGTCTTTGCGCCGAAGATGATGGACCAGTACGACACGTCGCCCTGCTCCTGCATGGCGCGGATGCGCTGCTTATAGCGGTCGAGCAGGTCGTTCTGATCGGTCTGGAGCTGGTCAAGCTCCGCCTGCTTTTCGGCGATGAGCAGATTGTACTGACGGATCTGCTCGTTCAGATTCTCGACCTCCTGCCGCGTCAGCTCGATCTCCTGATCGATCTGCGCCTTCTGCTCCACGACATTGAGCGTCTGAGTGTTGTTTGCGGCGATCTGTGCCTCGAGCTCCTGCTTCTTCTGATCAAGCTCATCCTGCTTTGATTCCAGGCCGCTGATCTCCGTGCGGATATCCGCGGAATTGGCCGCGAAGACCGTAACAAGCAGACCTGTCAGGATCGCAGCGGCCAGCAGCAGCGCGATGACGGAGATGATGACTCTTCTGTACTTATACATAGTATACCCTCCTGTGCGCGTATTTCAGACCTTCAGGAATTTCCGGATGGACATCAGGCTGCCCACAACGCCGATCAGCAGACCCGTGACCACGCACACCAGCGCGACCGGCAGAGCGACCGTGCTGAACGAGACGACGTGGAGGAAGCTGAGCTGACCGGAGCTGGCAATGGCGCCGCGGATGGCCTCGTACAGGCCCCATTCGAGGAAGAACGAGCACACGACGCCCAACAGGCCGAGGATGAAGCCCTCGACCACAAACGGCAGACGGATAAAGCCGTTCGTTGCGCCGACCATGCGCATGATGGCGATCTCCTCGCGACGGTCGAACATGGCAAGCTTGATCGTATTGGAAATGATGATGAGCGACACGATAAGCAGCACGGCCGCGATGCAGGCCGAAACAATGGACAGCACGTTGCGGATCGTGGACATGGCGTTGGCGACCGTCGGATCGGAATAGATGGTCGCAACGCCGGGCACCTGCTTCAGCGCGTCGATGGTCTCCTGCAGCTTGGAGTTGTCCTCCAGCGTGACGATGTACTGGTCGCGCATGGTCTCGGCGGTCACGCCGTCGTACATGACGGCGTCATATTCCTTGACGAACGTCTGCAGAGCCTCCTCGCGGGAGATGAAGCGGGCATCCGCGACATTGTCGATCAGATTGATGCGGGAGCCGACACTCTTGGCCTCGGCCTCGGTGTAGCTCTCGTCGATGCAGATGAGGACCTCGTTCTCCTTCTGCAGATCGTCGACGATCAGGCCGATGTTATAGGTAATGAGGCCGAAGCTCGTGACGATCACGAGGCAGGCCACGGTGATGCAGACTGCGGCAAAGGACATAAAGCCATGCTTGAAGATCGCCTTTGTGCCCTCGCCGACGAGAAAGCTGAAATTATTGTGCTTCATAGCTGTAATACCCGTCCATTCCGTCGCTGACGACTCTGCCCTCGTCGATGGCGACTACGCGCTTGGTGAAGCGGTCCACCAGGCCCTTTTCGTGCGTAACGACCATGACCGTCGTGCCGAGCGCATTGATCTGCTCGAGCAGGAGCATGATCTCAAACGAACGCTGCGGGTCGAGGTTGCCGGTCGGCTCATCGGCGATGATCATCGTCGGATTGTTGATGAGCGCGCGGGCAATAGCCACACGCTGCTGCTCGCCGCCGGACAGCTCGTTCGGCAGACGGCGGCCCTTGTTCTCCAGCCCGACCAGCTCCAGCACATAGGGCACGCGCTTTTTGATCTCCTTTGGCGCTGCGCCGATGACGCGCATGGCGAACGCGACGTTCTCATAGACCGTCTTGTTCTCAATGAGGCGGAAGTCCTGGAAAATGACACCGAGCGTGCGGCGCATATAGGGGATGGACGCGCGCTTGATGGACTCGAGCTGATAGCCGTTAACCAGCACCGAGCCGGACGTCGGTTTGAGCTCCGCCGTCAGCAGCTTGATGATGGTAGACTTGCCGGAGCCGGACGGACCGACCAGAAACACGAACTCGCCGTCATCAATGTGCATATCGATGCCGTTGAGCGCGTGCGTGCCGGTCTCATATGTTTTTGTGACGTTTACCAAATCGATCATAAATCACACCAGTTTCTTACTCAACTATTATTAAATATTGAAATGTCCGTACCAACGGCGCTGCAGCCGTGCAGCGTTCTGCGGAAGATCAGATCATACGGTTGTCGCGGGAGGCCAGATACTTCTTGACCATGAGGGCGACCTTGAAGATGATGGCGTCGTCGAACTCGCGCAGGTCGAGACCCGTGAGCTTCTTGATCTTCTCCAGACGGTAGACCAGCGTATTGCGGTGGACGAACAGCTTGCGGGAGGTCTCGGAGACGTTCAGGCTGTTCTCAAAGAACATGTTGATGGTGAACAACGTCTCCTGATCGAGCGACTCGATGGAATTCTTGCGGAAGACCTCGGAAAGGAAGATCTCGCACAGTGTGGTTGGCAGCTGATAGATCAGGCGGCCGATGCCGAGATTCTCATAGTTGATAACGGTCTTTTCGGTATCGAAGACCTTGCCGACCTCGATGGCGACCTGCGCCTCCTTATAGGAATCGGCCAGCTCGCGCAGATGCTCGGAGATCGTGCCGATGCCGATGGTCGTGCGCACGAACAGCTCGGACTTCAGGCGCTCCTCAATGGTGCGGCCGACGCGGGTCAGCTCCTCGCCCGTCGTGTCCGCTGGGACCTGACGCACGAGCGCGATATCCGTCTCGTTGACGTTGATGACAAAGTCCTGCTGCGTGTCGGGGTACATGCTCTGCAGCAGCTCCACGACGGCCACGTCCGAACGGCCGACCTGCCGGACGAGATAGACCGCGCGCGGCAGCTCCGTCGGGAAATGCAGCTCCTTCGCGCGGATATAGATGTCGCCCGGAAGGATATTGTCCGTGATGATGTTCTTGACGAAGGTCCCCTTGTCGTGCTTTTCTTCATAATAGGCCTTTGCGGAATTCAGGGAGACCTGCGTCATGCGCACAAGCATCTCGGCCTGTGCGTCCGTTCCGAGCACAAAGGCGGAGTAGCCATAGGCAGGGTTCCAGCCCTTGAGCGCGTAGAACGTATACGGCTCCTCGCGCACGGGGTTCTCCAGCATGGCGGCCACCGCCGTGGCGGCATCCGGCCACTTTTCGCCGATGAGCGTGGTATCGCTGCAGGAGATGACATTCCCTTCTGCATCGATCACACCGATGGTGGTCTGTGCGGCTTCGCTGAGCTGGAGCAGTACGCCCTGAAACATACGACTTGACATAAGCCGTCCTCCTTACGCCAAAGACAAAGTGTCGATATTCGGCAAAATTATGCTAGTATCATACTATTTTTTTCGGCAGAATGCAATAGGTTTTCGGCATTTTATTTCAAATCATAGGTACTTTTTTATGGAAGATTCCGACTTTTTCGTTAAATTATCCAGTTTTTCAGAGCATACTTCTAATTTTTTGTACAAGTTTTTCCAGATAGGCTTCGTCAAAATCCACAGTTTCCAAAAGTCGAATTTCGCCGCATGTCAGCTCGCGTGTCATTCCCATTGGGAGCGTTCCAAGCTCGAGTCCGCCCTCGGCAATTCGACGAAGCGCCGTGACCGGCATGCCGCGGCTGGCCAGCATCCGGCGCACCTGATGGTACTTTCCCTCGCACACGGCCACAAGGCTGCGGCCGGGGCCGAGCGGGCGGAGATAAGCCGGGCGGCAGACCGTTCCGTCGCGCAGCGTGAGCCCGGCGCGGAAGGCGGCGCAGTCCGCCTCCCCGGCCTCGCCCTCGTGGACGGCATCATAAATTTTCCAGACCGCATGGCGCGGCGAGATGAGCCGGTGCGCCAGCTGTCCGTCGTCCGTCAGAAGCAGCAGGCCGGACGTATCCTTGTCCA
>OGYF01002536.1_pt1 | contig 13594 bp, 11 predicted proteins | sample 1576451 | NCBI WGS metagenome assembly OGYF01 (sample SAMEA3541505, study PRJEB24748) | human gut metagenome | biome: human gut; feature: human-associated habitat; material: faeces | place: China | collected 2012 | reverse complement strand
TATGTGAGGTAAGATAATGATAACTTGTACATTTGCCGGCCATAAAACACTTTTAGTTTCTGCATTAAACCAAATAGTTGATGCACTTGAATCAATCATTGCTACAGAAAATTATATTTGCTGCTATGTAGGAGGAATGGGAGAATTTGATTCACAGGCAGCTTCGGCTGTACGAATATTAAAAAATAAGTATCCTAAAAAGGTAATATCTCTTACGCTTGTTCTTCCGTATATGCAACAGAAAATAAACAAATATAAATATTATTATGATTCACTTTATGATGATATAATTATTCCCCAAGACCTTATTGGAATACACTATAAAAGATCGATTACAATTAGAAACAGGTGGATGGTAGACCATTCAGACTATATAATAGCTATGGTATGGCGTAATTATGGAGGTGCATATAATACACTTAGTTATGCTATAAAACAGAAAAAACAAATAATTTTCCTAAAAAATTAAAAGACACACAGAAATTTCCGTGTGTCTTTTAAGAAGAAAGGGTATATTAAAACATTTTGGGTGTGTTGGTACCTTGTTCAACCCGGCAGTTTGCGAGGAAGCCGGGCTAAAAATAAAGGAGCGGCAACAATAACCAACTGCTTGGCGGCAATTCCGTTATATTTTTTAATTTTTATAAAGCTCCTTATTAAATGTTTATCATCAGGCAGATGTATACTTAATACATTTTGTTGTCTGATTTCAAATTGATTATATATCTAGTTTTATTGCGTGTCAATACTAAAAAAGATATTTTTAGACAAACTTTCCGCTATTTTTCATATTTTAATGAACTTATAAATTTTGGTAATCTGACAACACTATTAAATTTAGGTGTTTACATGTATTATTTTTTGATGTACAATTGTTAATGGAATAAATACAGGTAAGGAGTCAGATAAACTGTGGCTGATGAAAAAGATATAATTGTAAAAGATAATTTCCCATACGAATTCATACTCGGCGGAGCCGAAAAGATAACGGCCGACTATTTGGTTGAGCAGTTCAAAAGTATGATACTTTCAGATAAATTTCCCGCGGGCTATACCCTTCCAAACGAAAACACTCTCTGTGAAAAGCTCGGCACCGGAAGAAGCACCCTCAGGGAAGCCTTTAAAGTCCTTTCCGCCTACGGTCTCATAACAAGGACAAAGCACGGCACATTCATAAACGAAAGCAAAGATTTCAGCACATCACTTATGATAGATTATAATTTTGAAGAATCCGGAATGAGAGAAATCCTTGAATTTAGAAAAATTTTCGAGGCTGAATCCGCTTACCTTGCGGCCCAGAATGCCACAACGGACGATATAAAGGACCTTAAACAGATAATGATTAAGATGGAAGGCTGTGACGGAAATCCGTCAGCCCTGTCCTATAATGACGTGGCATTTCACTATATGATAGCCAAATGCACCCATAACAAACTGCTCATAAGCATTATGAAGCTCATTTCCGATACATATTACAAGGGCATAAGAAGCCAGTTTGAAAAGGTAGGCCACATCGGAGAGCAGACAACACTGGAAGCTACTCTCTACCACCATACAAAGATTTTTGACAGCATACTTCTTAAGGACTCCGAATCTGCGGCAAAGGCCATGCGCGACCATATGGATTCCATACTTGGAGAAATAGAAAAACTTGAACCAGAGACTAAATAAAAAAATCCTGAGTTTACATACTCAGGATTTTTTATTTTCTTCGGGATATGTTATCATTCCGTTTGCGTCCTCAAATTCCTTTACGCATTTTCTTATAAGATAAAGTATCTGCCCGTTTCCGGAGCGCCCTTCATACTTAGCAATGTATTTAAGTTTATAGTGCAGCTCAGGGTCTATTTCTATTCCCAGATGTTTATTGTTAGGATTTCGCATATTATCACCGTCCATATTTACTATATAACAAATATTCGGTTTTGGGAACAGAAAAACGCACCCTCCAAGAGGGTGCGTTTGTTGTTTGAATTATAAGAGTGGTGTAGCTCCGTGTTTAACAACTACAACCTTATTAACTTCTGTTGTGAACGTATTCATAGCATTTGTTACATCATTCTTATCTTTACAGTCTGACTTCAAGCTGTTTATTGAAGTATCAGCTGCAGTTATTGCATTTATCAGAGTCTGTTCATTTGTTGTAAGTATCCATTTATCTCCTTCTAAAAGAGAAGTAGCTTCTTCCTCACTATCAACTACATGAACATTTGTAACTGCAGGCTGAACCCCAGCCGGAGTATTTCTGTATCCGTTTACGAGGTCAACAAGTTCCTTAATTCCATAGTTGAGTTTTTTTACCTCGGCATTAAGTGTATTTAAAGCCTGAGTAACTTCTGAATTTGTAGCTCCCTTATCAGCTGATACTGTCTTTGCAGCTGAAAGAGCAGTATTAAATCCGCTTAAGTCTGCTGCCCAACGGCTGTTCATTGATACTGTAGTACCGTCAGCAGCCTTTGTTGGGTTTATAGTACTTGCCTCTGCTATTGCAGCATCAAGAGCAGTTTTATCAGCGCCCTTTACAGTAACTGTACAAGTAGCTGTATGATTTTCGTCTGCCGTTTTTACTGTGATTGTTGTTGTACCGGCTTTCTGTGCCACTACCTTTCCGTTACTATCTACTGTAGCAACATCAGAGTTTGAGCTTTCCCATGTTACACTCTTATTTGTTGCATTTGAAGGAGTTATTGTAGCTTCAAGAGTTTCTGTTTGACCTACTGTAAGTTCAAGAGTCTCTCTTACGCTTAAATCTGTTACCGGTACTACTGCATTTATTACTGTGACTTTACATGTTGCTGTGTGGTCGCCGTCTTCTGTTGTTACTGTAATTGTTGCTTTGCCGGCTGATTTTCCAACTACATATCCGTCAGCTGTTACTGTTGCAATGGCTTCATTGTCGCTCTTCCATGTTACATTCTTATTTGATGCATTTGAAGGAACCACCTCTTCTGTAAGTGTTGCTCCTTCGTCAACTGTAAGCTCTAATTCACCTCTAAGGCTTACACTCTCTACAGGCACTTCTGCCTCACTTATATTTATATTAAATTCCTTCTTTGTTTCACTGCCGTCAGCAGCTGTTGCTGTAATTGTTACCGGACCTTCTTTTAATGCCGTAACCTTTCCGTCCTCGTTTACAGTAGCTGTTGTAATGTCGCTGCTTGACCAAACAACTTTCTTATTTGTGGCATTATCAGGTGTAACGGATGCTGAAAGAGTCTGTTCCTCATTAACTTTCATATTGGCTGAACCGTTGATAGTTATATCCGTTACCTTAACATCTTCAGCCTTTTCATTTACAGTCACTGTACACGTTGCTTTATGACCGCCGTCTGCTGTTGTTACTGTAATTGTTGCTTCACCTGCTCCTACGGCTGTAACTTTTCCGCTCTGGTCAACAGTAGCTACTTTTTCGTTGCTTGACTTCCAAGTTACTTCCTTATTTGTTGCGTTGTCAGGTGTTATAATTGCTGTAAGTGTTGTAGTTCCTCCAACAGTGAGTGTTTCTGCACTCTTATCAAGTTTAACTCCTGTAACAGCCTTTTCGTATGTTACTTCGCCGTTTCCTTTTGTCTTTTCTACAGTACCGCTGACGTTTACGGTTATATCAACGTTAGTATAAAGCTCTTTTACTTTTCCGTTGATTGTAATCTTGCTGTACTTAGCGTTTGTTGATACTGTAAGTTTTGTAATATCAGAACCGCTGTTGATTGTAAGGTTACTTGTCTTTGTCATAACATCAAGGTTCTTAACGTCTGTTCCGATTACAACCTCACTTGATGTCTTAACTTCGATATTGTCAATAATCGCGCCGCTTTCATTTTTGCTTTCTTTAATAATAGCGCCGTTTTCGCTTATAACAACTTTTCCGTCAATGTGGCTTGCTGTGTATTTATCAAACTCAACAGCAACGGGGTAATTTCCGTATGACTTTCTCACATAAATATTTCCGTCGATTTCGCAGTCGTCAAATGTAACGGAATTTTCTCCGCCGCCTTCGATATATACGTTGCCCTTAATTGTAAGGTCCTCAAGGCTGACGTCGCCGTCTCTTACGTCGTCATCGATTGTAAGGTCGCCGTAAATAGTCATATCATCAAGAGTAACGTCATCGCCTGTTACCTTAACGTCGTCATACTTGCCGCCTCTGTAAGTCTTATCGTCTTTGCTTGCTGTAAGGTCGTCATATTTTGAGCTTCCGCCGCCCCATGTAATGTCGCCTGATGAGTTTTCAGTATAAGTAGGCTTTGAAGCTCCGTTCTTTGTTGAAAGGTCATCGGGTTTGATGCTTGACTTAACGCCGCTTTCATATACCGTCATATTTCTGATGTCGCCTTTTCCTGTAATTCTTACGGCGTCATAGAGATACATATTTTTAACCTTAGCGCTGTTAAGGTTGATTGTAGCGTTATCGGCATTCTTTGTAGCTGTGAATGAATCGATTACACAGTCTGAAAGAAGTTTAATATTTGTTTCTTCATCGAGTTCAACTTCTTCGATTTGAGCATCAAGTGTTACATAATCGTTGAGGTCTTCATCGATTACTACTTTTGAGTATCCGTTTCCTGTAAGTTTTCCGTATTTTTCAAAAGTAGTCTTTTTAACTGTAGTCTTTCCTGTGGCATCAAATGTAGCGTCACTTGTGCTCATTTCAAGGTTATTTATCTCACAGTTTTTAGCTGTAATAGTCTTTCCGCCTTCAACGATGATGCTTCCTTCTACCTTAACGTTATCAAGCACTACATCTTTCTTTGAAAGGCTGCTTGAGATAACAAGGTCGCCTTTGATAATTTTATCTTTAAGAGATGTGTCTGTAAGTTTGTAGTTCTTTAATACTTCTCTGTTATCTGTTGTAGATGCGTTATAATTAAGAGCCTTATCGAGGGCGATAACAGCCTCAGCCCTTGAAAGGTATCTGTCACCCTTGAAATCTCCGTCGGGATAACCTGACATAATACCAGCCTTAGACACGGCGCCTACATATCCGGCAGCCCATGAAGGTATATATCTGTAGTCAGTATATTTAGCCGCAGCTGAGAAATCCTGTCCGAGACCGCAAATCTGAGAAATCATAACAGCCGCTTCCTGACGGCTTACGGGGTCATTGGGACGGAATTTTCCGTTGCCGTCACCCCTTACGTATCCGGCGGCAACGCCCTTCTGAATATCGTTATATCCCCAGTAAGAGGAGCTTACGTCACTGAAATATGCGTTTCCTGTTTTTGTATATCCCATTGACTGGTTTACAAGTCTTACGAATTCTGCTCTTGTGATAGAGTTATCGGGCTTAAAGGTACCGTCTTCATAACCGCTGATATATCCCTTAGAAGTCCACTGAATGATAGTGCCCTGTGCCCAGTGTCCTCCGATATCGCTGGGTATCGCTGCGAGGGCTGTCGAGCTTATGGCAAGCGACATGGTGAGAGCGGCTGCCATAGCCATACATCTTTTTTTCTTTTTCATATTTAACACCTCCGAGAATATTTATGATTCCTTAATAGTCATTCCGCTAAAATCTTTTTCATTAGTTTAATAAAGATACTTTCTTTGTACTTTAACTCTATAGCATTTTTTCATAATATACAACCGGTTTAGGGCTTTAGTAAGAAATACTTAATAATTTGTAATATTTGTAACAATGTACTGTTTCTGCCTCTTTCCGCAAAAATTGCTCTATACCCTTAAGACCTTTTTTAATAGTTAATAGTTTTAATTAAATAAAAAAAATCCCCGTTTTTAAACGGGGAAAATAATGGAAATCATTTTTTATTCAATATGTCAGCCAGTCTGAATATCTGGGTTACGGTCTTTTTAATATTTTTGACCGTAACGTCCTTGTCCATGGCTTCTTCCAGGGGCATGGCCTTATCGATGACAGGGAATATGACGTCAATGCCCTTATCGTTGCAGAGATAAGCGTCATCGGTAACACATCCGGCAATACCTATTACAACGGCACCCTTTTTCTTGGCTCTGGCTGCGGCTCCGCTGGGAGCTTTGCCCATGGCTGTCTGGCTGTCTATTCTGCCTTCGCCTGTTATGAGGAAGTCAGCGCCTTCAAGGACCTTGTCTATGCCCGTTTCGTCAAGGATTATCTCGACACCGGGTTTTAACTCACCGCCCAGGTATGCCATAAATCCGTATCCGAGGCCTCCCGCGGCACCGCTTCCGGGAATTTCGGCACAGTCTGCACCGAGTTTTTCCTTTGTGACCTCCGAAAAGCTCTTAAGGGACGCATCAAGGAAAAGTACGTCCTCGGGAGAAGCTCCCTTCTGGGGGCCGTATATATGGGAAGCACCCCTTTCGCCGCAGAGGGGATTGTCCACGTCGCAGGCAATCTTAAATACACATTCCTTAAGCTCGGGAAGGGCACCTGATGCGTCTATGTCCCTTACTTCGGCAGTATATTTTCCGCCGATGCCCGTTTCTTTTCCGTTTTCGTCAAAAAATCTGAAGCCTAAAGACTGGAGCATACCCATACCGCCGTCATTGGTGGCACTGCCGCCGATACCTACGATAAACTCGCGGCAGCCCCTTTTTATGGCATCCTTTATCATATCTCCCACGCCGTAGGTGGTGGCAAGGAGGGGATTTCTCTCATTTACGGGCACCAGGGGCAGACCCGATGATGAGGCCATTTCCATAACAGCCATACCGTCTACGATACCGTAGGAGCATATACGTTTTTCTCCCATGGGTCCTGTAACTTCTGTTTCTATCATTTCTCCGCCCATGCCGTAAACAAGGGTCTCAACGGTGCCCTCTCCGCCGTCGGCCAGGGGCATAACAATGACTTCGGCATCGGGAAATACGGATAAAACACCTTCTTTTGCGGCGTTTCCGGCTTCAATGGACGATACGCTTCCTTTAAATGAGTCTATGGCTGTTACGACTTTCATAAAATCCCTCCGTTTATGATTTTTTTGGGGTTTATACCGGTTCAAAAATAAATATTTATAGGCTTGTTAGGGCTTGCGGCAAAGAGCTTTTGCAGTAACGGTTAATACGCCGGCATTTTAAGCCTTCAAGGCTATCTCTCCTGCCTTTACGGGCTTTAAGTAATTTGCAGACTTTGCCGTTAATCTGTTTTCCGTTAATACCTTTTCCGTACCCTGACTTTAGTAAATCCTTTTTATTAAAGCTCTATTACTTCCGCTTCCTCAACGGCCTTATTTAAAAGCTCGTCCAGCTTATCAAGACGGGACTCAATCTTTTCGATAACGCTGGTCTTGGGCTTTGTTTCGGGGTGCTTAGCCACAAATATGGTACAGCAGTCCTCGTAGGGTCTTATGGATATATCAAATGTGCCGATTTTTCTGGCTATATCCACTATTTCCTGTTTATCAAGACCGGCCAGGGGTCTTATTATGGGCATTGTAGCCGCCGCACTTATGGCGTGGAGACCCTGCATGGTCTGGCTGGCAACCTGTCCCACGCTGTCGCCCGTTATGACTGCCAGTGCTCCGTCCCTTTCGCCAAGCATACAGGCTGCCCTTGTCATGGCACGTTTTAAAAATATGGTGAGCTTGTCATGGGGTACGCTTTCCAGAAGATAAAGCTGTAAATCCGTAAAGGGCACCACATAGAGTTTGAAACTTCCCGTAAACTCCGTAAGCCTTTCAGCCAAATCAACAACCTTCTGTTTTGCTCTTTCACTGGTATAGGGAGGTGAGTTGAAATAAACACCTTCCACCTCTACGCCCCTTTTAGCCATCATAAAGGCGGAAACGGGGCTGTCTATTCCTCCCGAGAGCATAACTATGCCCTTGCCCGATGAGCCCACGGGAAGTCCTCCCAGACCCTTTATCTGTTTTGAATATATGTATGCGTCATTTCTGAGCTCGATATACACAGTAAGGTCAGGGTTATGCACATCTACCGTAAGATTCTCAAAGTTATCCAGAATGTATTCGCCCACATCGGCCGAAACCTCTCTGGACTCCAGAGGATAGCTCTTATTTGAGCGTTTTGTCTCTATTTTGAATGTCTTATATTCTTCCACGCCAATGCTTCTCATATGCTCTGCGCAGACTTTTTTCAGATTTTCAAGGCTCTGGTCCTTTACTCTGACTCCGGGAGATACGCCTATTATCCCCATGATGCACAAAACTTTAGGGATAACTCTGTCGAAATCTATTTCTCCGCCTCTGTCCTCAAGGATAAGCCTTCCCTGTTCCTTGACCACATAGAAATCTCCCATGCCGTCAAGATTTTTTCTTATGGTTCTTAAAAGCCTTTCAATGAAAAACTTTCTGTTGTTTCCCCTTACGGCTATTTCTCCGTATTTGATAATGAGAACATTTTCCTCGGATTTTTCAATTTTTTCTGTTAATTCAGTCATTTTTTTACCTCATATATTTTCTTAAAAAAGCGGTTTTTTCCTTAAGCACCTCAAGGCAGAAAAGAGCCTCTTCCACGGTATTGTATCTGCAGAAGCTGAAACGTATGGCTCCCTCGACTCTCACATCGGAAAGTCCAAGGGCAGAAAGCACGGTGCTTGCTCCCTTTTTCTTACTGTTGCAGGCGCTTCCCGCCGAAACATATATTTCCTTTTCCTCCAAAGAGTGAAGCAGGACTTCACTTCTTAATCCGTTAAAGCTTATGTTAAGCACATAGGGGCTTCCTTCCTCTAAAGAAGGTCCGTTTATATGGGTCTTTGGTATTTCACTCAAAATACCCTCGGCAAGGGTTCTTTTTACCTTCATTACATTTTCCAGATGCTCGTCCATATTTGAGCAGGCAAGTCTTACGGCCTCGCCAAGACCAACTATGGAAGGAGTATTTTCGGTGCCTGAGCGCTGTCCCCTTTCGTGGCCTCCGCCGTATATGATGGGTTTTACCTTAAGTCCCTTTTTCATATAGAAAAAGCCTACGCCCTTGGGACCGTGTATTTTATGTCCGCTCATGGAAAGCATATCTATGCCCATCTTTTTAACGTCTATGGGGTATTTTCCAAAGGCCTGTACCGCGTCCACATGGTAGAGGGTATTGGGATTTACGCTCTTTACGGCTTTGCTTATCTCGGCGGCATTCTGTATGGTGCCCGTTTCGTTATTTATCAAAATGGTGCTCACAAGGACGGTATCTTCCCTGACGGCCGCCTTGAGCTTTTCAATGTCTATATATCCGCTTTCGTCCACATCAAGGATTGTTATATCCCAGCCCTTTTCCTCCAGATGTCTCATGGGCATAAGGACAGCCGGATGCTCTATTGATGTGGTTATCATATGTTTTCCGCTTCTGATATAGCCTTCAGCCGTGCCGAATATGGCCCAGTTGTCGTCCTCGGTGCCTCCTGAGGTAAAGTATATTTCCTCGGGCAGGGCGTTTATGGACTGCGCCATTATTTTTCTCGCTTCATTCATTTCCTTTTCGGCATTTACGCCCATCATACTCTGGGAAGACGGGTTTCCGAAATTCTCCAAAAGCATATGTTTTACTTTTTCAGCTACTTCGTCCGCTGCCCTTGTGGTGGCGGCATTATCAAAATAAATCATCTGTTACCCCTCACATACTAACGCAAATTCGCATATTTACATATCCAAATAAAACAACGTATTGGCAATGGCAGTAAGACCGGCTGTTTCCGTCCTTAATATTCTCTTTCCAAGGGTTACGGGAAGTATGCCCAGAGAAAGGGCCTTCTCTATCTCCTCGGCGGAAAAACCGCCCTCGGGTCCTATGAATAAAGCCATCTGTCCGTTATTGTCTTTTTTGTATTCTTCCAGAAATTCCTTAAGTCCTCTCTTTTCCTCAAGCTCATAGGGTATCATGGCCTTTCCCTTTTCGGCGGCTTCCTTTACGGCCTCGTTAAAATTCATTACTCCGCCTATTTCGGGTATAATGCCCCTGCCGCTCTGTTTTGCGGCGGACTCGGATATTTTCTGCCATCTTTCGATTTTTTTCTTTTCCTTGTTTTTATCTATCTTTACTATACATCTTTCCGTATTTACCGGAACTATTTTGTAAACTCCAAGCTCCACGCATTTCTGTATTATGAGCTCCATCTTATCGCCCTTGGGCAGACCCTGATAAAGGGTTATCTTAAGAGAAGGTTCGCTCTCGGTAAAAACCGTACTTTTTATGGCAAGCTTTATGTCTTTTTCGTTTATTTCGGTTATCTCCGCCTCATAGTCGTTTCCGCATCCGTCGCATACGGTCAGTATGTCTCCCGCTTTTCCTCTGAGCACCCTTGATATATGCGCCGCGTCATCACCATAGAGGGTTATGATACCGTCCTTTATGTTTTCGCTTTCTACAAAAAATCTAGGCATTTTTCTCACCCGTTATATCTGGAGGCAACAGCCGCCCAGCCTTTTTTCCTCTTTATCTCTATAACGTCAAAATTCTTTTCTTCCAGAGCCTTTAATACATCATCAAGTCTTTCGACTATTATTCCCGAAGATATGAATATTCCGCCGTCCTTGATGCAGTCGGGTATTTTTGATGTAAGGGCAATAATAACGTCCGCAACGATATTTGCTTCCACCACATCATATTTTTTGCCGCAGAATGTATTTTCCAGCTCTTTATCGTTTATGATGTCTCCGCTTAATACCGTGTATACGTCCTTGCCGATGCCGTTCATTCCGGCATTTGTATAGGCAATGTCAACGGCGTTGGGGTCAATGTCTACGGCGTCTGCGTGGCTTGCTCCAAGAAGAAGGGACGCAATGGAAAGTATACCGCTTCCGCAGCCTATATCCGCTACACAGTCTCCCTCTTTCATATAGTTTTCTATAAGCTCGATACAGAGCTGTGTTGTCTCGTGGGTGCCTGTGCCGAATACATGGCCCGGGTCGATTTTAAGCACCTTTTTTGTGCCGTCATCATCGTATTCCTCCCATGAAGGACGGATAACGATTTTATCTCCCACGGCAAAGGGCTTAAAGTATTTTTTCCAGTTGTTTGCCCAGTCCTCTTCCTTTATGTTTTTAGCCGTCATTTTAAGGCTTCCGAAATCTATTTCCTTTTCGTTTTCCTTGGCGGTCTTTAACATATCCTTTATTATGTTTAAAGTCTCCAAATCATTGGCGTTGTCTCTGATGAAAAATGTTATGCCGTCCTTGGCGTCCTTCTTTTTATCCACCAGCTCGTCCTCGATATAATCCCATTCTCTGGCGGGGTTTTCCAGAAATTCGTTAAAATCGTCGCTGTCCTCTATCATTACTCCCGTTATGCCGCACTGATATATTATACCGCTCACGGGCTCAAAGCCTTCCTTGTTTGTCTCAATGAATATTTCAATCCAGTTTGTTTCGTTCTCAGTCATATTTTCTCCTCCGCACATAAATAAGGGGGCGTTTTTTAAACGTCCCCAGAAAATTATTTTCCCTCAAATTCTTCGCATACGCCTCTGTAACTCTCAGGTGTTCCTATATCATAACATTCACCGTCGAATGTATAGGCATAAACTTCCTTTCTCTTATAAAGCCACTCAAGGAAGTATCCGGGAGCGTCAGGTTTATTTCCTTCGTCTATATACTGCCTGAACATAGGCACCGTATCCTTTTTATACATATATGTGGCATATACGGCAGTATCTGACTTAGGCTGTTCGGGTTTTTCCTCAATTTCCGTAACCTTGCCGTTCTCGTCCAAAACCGCTACTCCGAACTGTTTCAGAAGCTCTCTGTTATCAAACTTCTTGACGCATACACAGTCCTTATCGATTTTTCTGTAGTAGTCATAGTAATCCTTAAGGCTGTATGTAAAGAAGTTGTCCCCGGCGATAACAAGTATTTCGTCATCGATATTTTTCTGGTCTATGGCATAAAGTATGTCGCCTATGGCTCCTCTTCTTGTTTCTTCCGTGGAAGTTCCGTCGTCTATGACAGAGAGTTTCTTTGTAAACTTTGTTTCCTCGGCCCACTTATAGAAATTATCTGCAAACTTATGATTTGATATGACGATTATCTCATTTACCTCGTCAATGGTCTCTATCTGGTCTACGATATAATCTATTATAGGTTTATTATTAATGGGCAGTAGTGCCTTGGGCATATTCATTGTTAAAGGATAGAGTCTGGTGGCATATCCGGCCGCCAATATTAAAGCAATCATAGCTGCACCCCTCAGATTTTTATATTTATATAATTATATCATATTTATGCCAATATTCAAAAACTATTTTATTAAATTATTCATAAGGATTTGTCATTTATTTCCCTTTTGGCGCTTTTCTTGAAATATATAAGATATATGCCAAAGAGCATTGTGATGGTTTCCGCCGCGGGGACCGCCAGCCATATACCCGTAACATCCATAAACAGCGGGAAAATATAGGCAAAGGCCACAACAAGTATAAGACCTCTCATAAGGCATATTATCATGGAATATCCGTTTTTGAGTATGGCCTGGAAATAGCATATAAAAACCATATTTATTCCAAGCATCATAAATCCCACAAAATATATCCTTATGGCGGGAGCGGACATGGAAAGAATGGCACTGTCGGGATTTATGAAAATATATGTGAAAAAGTCCGGCACCACAAGGCCCAGAATAACGGGCACGGCGCATATTATAATGGACACCTTCACCGCAAGGGAGCGTATTTTATCGGTACGCTCGTAAAGTCCGGCGCCGTAATTGGTGGAAAGCAGGGGCTGTGCCGCCTGATTTATACCCTTGCAAATACATACAACGACAATGGCCGTATTGCTTATGATACTGTATACGCTTACACCCGTATTTCCGGCATATTTAAGCAGCTGTATATTAAATACGAATATGGTAACGCCGGAAGCAACTTCAATGAGGAAGCTGGCAAAACCGTTAAGTATTATATTTTTTATAAATGAGGGTCTTACACCCTTCAGAGAAAAATGCAGATTATTCTTTTTTGTGAAAAAGTGGGTCAGAAGGATAACTACCGTAAGACCAGAGCCCATAACCGTTGCTATGGCCGCTCCTGCCATACCCATATTAAAATTATATACAAAAATATAATCCAGTATTATATTTGCCACACCGCCGGACACAACCGCATACATGGCAAGCCTTGGAGCTCCGTCATTTCTTATGAAGGTCTGAAGATAGGAAGAAAAGAAAAACAGACCCATTCCCCAGACGATATATGGCATATAGTCCATTATATAGGGCATAGTCTCAGGCGTGCCTCCAAAGACGATAGCTATTTTTTCCATAAATGCCGTAAAAAAGGCCAGAGACAGGGCCAAAACTACGCACATGGCCACAAGAGACGTACTGAAATAAGCATTTGAACCTTTTTCGTCGCCCTCTCCCCTGAGTATGGACATAAGCACCGAGCCGCCTACGCCAAAAAGAAGGCCAAGGCCGAAAAATATATTATATAAGGGCAGTACGATATTGAGCGCCGCAACGGCAATGGTTCCTATGCCCTTTCCTACGATTATGGTATCCGCCAAAACATAAATTGAAGTTACCATGGTGGCAAAAACAGACGGCACCAGATAACGCATAAATACCTGTTTAACAGGTTTATTTAAAAAATCCTGTGTATTCATAAAAGCCCCCTAAAAGTTTAAAACAAAATCTATCTAAGACTATCAGAAGTTAAGGGGTTTGTCCAGATTAAAGGGGAGAAAAGTTGAATCAAACACGACCGCTGCCG
>OGYF01002534.1_pt1 | contig 13619 bp, 9 predicted proteins | sample 1576451 | NCBI WGS metagenome assembly OGYF01 (sample SAMEA3541505, study PRJEB24748) | human gut metagenome | biome: human gut; feature: human-associated habitat; material: faeces | place: China | collected 2012 | reverse complement strand
CCCGGCCTGACGCTGCTGCCGGAGCTGCTGGAATATGAGACGGACGGAACGGAGCGCGAAGCCCTGCGCGCCGCCCGTCATGCGAAAGGAGACTGCCCATGAGCGCGATGCTCTATCTTGTGCCGACGCCGATCGGCAATCTGTCCGATATCTCCGAGCGCTGCCGCGAGGTGCTTGCGCAGGCGGATTTTATCGCGGCCGAGGACACGCGGGTGACGCTGCGGCTGCTGAACCATCTGGAGCTGAAAAAGCCGCTCGTCAGCTATTATGAGCACAACAAGGCGGCGAGCGGCCCACGCATCGTCGAGCGCATTCTGGCGGGCGAGACGTGCGCGCTCGTGTCGGACGCCGGTTCCCCGGCCATCTCCGACCCCGGCGAGGACCTGGTTCGGCTGTGCGCGGAAAACGGCGTGACGGTCTGCGCGATTCCGGGGCCGTGCGCGCTGGTGACGGCGCTGAGTATTTCGGGCCTGCCGACGGGCCGGTTCACGTTCGAGGGGTTTCTGTCCGTCAACAAAAAAAGCCGTCAGGAGCACCTGACGGGATTGAAGGACGAGACGCGGACGATGATCTTCTACGAAGCGCCGCACAAGCTGCTGGCCACGCTGCGCGATCTGGCAGACGCGTTTGGAGAGGATCGGAAAATTTCCCTCTGTCGGGAGCTGACGAAGCTGCACGAGGAGGTCCGCCGCATGACGCTGGGCGAGGCGGCGGCCTATTATGAAGAAACCCCGCCGCGCGGCGAGTTCGTGCTCGTTGTGGCTGGCGCGGAGGAAAAGGCGGAGGAAGGCTGCACATTTGAAGCGGCGCTCGATCTGGTCCGCGCACGCATGGCGGAGGGACTTTCCACGAAGGACGCTGTCAAGCAGGTCGCGAAGCTGACGGGGTTTGCGAAGAATCTGCTGTATGATGCGGTTGTGAAGTGACGGGAGCTGCAAGGTTAGGGACGCATATTTCGGCGCACTTTGAGGAGTGCGATTTGTAGGGGTCGATGCCCACATCGACCCGGCAGAACGCACCCTTTTTACGGAAATCTATGGCAAATTCGCAACTTCCCAGCGGGCCGATGTGGGCATCGGCCCCTACAAAACTCTGGCGAATCCGTACTGCCCTGCAAATTTCGAACGCAAGGCGTTTTTACCGCAGATATTAAATCGCAACTGCTCACAAATCTGTTGTACCGTAACAGGCGGCGCGTACCATAGCGCGCGTAGGGTGACTTGGTGTGTTCGCAGAGACTGCAATTCAGGTTCCCTCCTGAATCGTACCCGCAGCACGCACCAAGCCGTAACCAGGCGCCCCTTTTCTCCCCTGTCTTTTCCGGCAAGGCGGAAAAGAAGGGGCCGCCGGAGGCATCCCCAGCCTGCAAGTTCGCAGAAATCTATATATGGACAAACGAAAGCGGCGGACACGCAGATCCGCCGCTTGGTTTTTATTTTTCAACGATTTCCAGCAGCTCCATGGGGCAGGCCTTAACACAGATGCCGCAGGCGGTGCATTTGCTGGAATACGGGACGGCCTCGTCCTTGACGATGAGGCCAAAGGGACACGCTTCAACGCATTTTCCGCAGCCGGTGCAGAGCTTGCGGCTGATCATCCAGACGCCCTTGGGGTTCTGGGTGATCGCGCCGGAGGGACAGGCCTCGGCGCACTTGCCGCACTGGACACAGACCATGGGGCGGACATTCTCGCCGCGCTGGACGATCTTCAGAGCGGCCTTATCGGGGTGGAATTCCTTATAGTATGCGTTGGAGCAGGCGCGGACGCACTCCAGACAGGCCATGCACTGCACGCCTTTTTTGATGGACAGCTTTTTCATGAGCGTTCTCCTTCTCATTTTTATCTGTTGTTTATTATACAGCATAAACGAAAACTTTCAATATGCTTGTATCGATTTTTATCGATTCCTGCTCTGTAAAAAACTCACAGCATACCGCGCGCAATGCCTGCAGAAACTAGCCTCAGCGATACGATTCGCAAAAAAGGAGGAATTTCTCATGAAAAAAGGCTTGATCCTGGTGCTGGCCGCGCTGATGCTTGCGGTGTCTCTGACCGCCTGTGCGGCGACGCAGCCGTATTACGACGGCTATTCCAACGTCTCCACGACCCGGAACGGCTATGTCAACGGCACAAACGGCTATGGCGGTATGTATAACGGCACGAACTACAACCCCGGCTACAACGGCGCGGGCTACAGCCAGAGCGGCACGGCAAGCGGCAGAACCGCGACCGGCAGCACGTCCGGCACGGCGATGCGGTAACGAGGTGCGCATATGACAGTACGGGGCTTCTTTCTGACCATGGGCGCAGGCGTCGCAGTCGGCGCGTTGGGCGCGATGATGCTGCCGAAAAACAGCGACGCGTACCGCATGACAAAGCAGGTCGCCAAGGCTATTCAAAACGAGGCGGAAAAGGCTGTGGACGCGATCTCCTCGGCCATGTAAGCGGAAAAGGCTTCCCGGAGACGGGAAGCCTTTTCCATGTTTTCGAAAGGATCGATCAGAATGCGTTTACTGCGGCGGTTTCCGCTGCGAGGGCGCTGCGGTACCAGCCGAGATAGCGGTCGAAGCCGGCGGCATCCTCGGGATCGGGAGCAAGCGTCGTGCGCTTGACATCCGCGAAAACCTCTGTTTCCAGATACTGCTCAAGCGTCTGGCCATCCTTTTTCTGCACCAGATAGGACGCAAGCAGAGCCATGCCGTAAGGCCCGCCCTCGCCTGCCGATTCCATGCACGTGACCGGTGCACGGCAGGCGGCGGCCATGTATTTCTGGCCGACGACCGGCGTTTTAAACAGGCCGCCATGGCCGGTCAGGGAGTCGATGGCAACGTGCTCCTCCGCAAGGATATCCATGCCGAGCTTGAGCGTCGACATGGTCGCGTAAAGCTGGGAGCGCAGGAAATTGGCAAGCGTGAACTGGCTTTCGGGCTTGCGGACGACCATCGGACGGCCCTCGTCCAGATGCGTAACACCCTCGCCCGCCATATAGTTGTAGGTCAGAACACCGGAGCAGTCGGCATCACCCTCAAGGCTCTTCTGGTAGAGCTTCGTGAACAGCTCGCCAGTCGAAACGTCCGCGCCGAAGAGCTTCGCCGTCTCGCCGAGCAGACTCACCCATGCGTTCATATCGTTCGTGCAGTTGTTGCAGTGCACCATGGCGACGGGCTTGCCGCTGGGCGTGGTGACCATATCGATCTCCTGATAGACCTTCGACAGGGGCTTTTCCAGTACGACCATAGCGAAGATGGACGTGCCTGCCGAGACGTTGCCGGTTCTGGGCGCGACGGCGTTCGTCGCCGTCATGCCGGTGCCTGCATCGCCTTCGGGCGGGCAGAACGGGATGCAGGCGGGCAGAAGCCCTTCAAGGAACGTTCTCCCGGCCTGCGTCAGCTTACCTGCGGCCTGTCCGGCCATCAGGACCTTGGGCAGGACGCTGCGGGCCGTCCACGCGAAGCCGTATTTGGCCAGCAGCGCGTCGAATTTTTCGAGCATCGCCGCGTCATAGTCCAGCGTTTCACTGTCAATGGGGAACATACCGGAGGCTTCGCCCACGCCGAGAACGTTTTCGCCCGTGAGCAGATAGTGGACATAGCCGGCAAGCGTCGTGATGTGCGCGATATTTTTGACGTGCGCTTCGCCGTTCAGAACGGCCTGATACAGATGCGCAATGGACCAGCGCTGTGGGATGTTGAAGCCGAATTCTGCCGTGAGCTGCTCGGCGGCCTCGCCGGTCATGGTGTTCTGCCAGGTGCGGAACGGTGCCAGCAGGTTCCAGTCCTTGTCGAAGGCCAGATAGCCGTGCATCATGCCGGAAATGCCCATGGCCGAAACAGCCCCCGGCAGCTCGCCGAGGTTGCGGATGGCGGTGCGCAGGCCATCCTGCACATCCTCCATGTGATACGTCCAGACGCCGTTTTCCAGACTGCTTTTCCATGTGTAGTCACCGCTCTTGACGATGCGGTGCTCGCCGTCGATCAGGACGGCCTTGACGCGCGTGGAACCGAATTCAATTCCAAGATAATACTGTTTCATAGCAATCTCCTTGATCGTCGTTTTTGGATTTTCTGTCTCTATCATAACAGCATCTGCCTTTTTTGTCTAGCGGCCGGGGAAAAACAGCGCTTGCTTTTTGGCGGCGGCTCGCGTTATACTGGAGGAAACAGCGAATTGGCGCTGTGAAAGGAGATACAATATGCTGCTGATTCAGAACGCACACATCAAAACGATGGCCGGAGCGGATATTCCGAACGGCTGTCTGCTGGTTGAGGATGGAAAAATTGCCGCAGTCGCTCCGGAAATTGACGCACCCGCAGACGCAAAGGTCATTGACGCACAGGGGCGGCTGCTCACGCCGGGCTGTGTGGAGGCGCACTGCCACATCGGCCTTGACAATCAATCCATGCGTTGGGAAGGCATGGACTATAACGAGATCGTTGATCCGCTAACGCCGCAGCTGCGCGCCATCGACTCGATCAATCCGCAGGATGAGGCGTTCGGTCTGGCGCTTCGCGGCGGCGTGACGACAGCCTGCACCGGCCCCGGCAGCGCGAACGTTGTCGGCGGCACGTTCGCCATTCTCAAGCTGGCAGGCAAGCGTGTTGACAAGATGGTACTGCGGTCGCCTGCGGCGATGAAATGCGCGTTCGGCGAAAACCCGAAGGGCTGCTACGGACAGGGCAAAAAACAGAGTCCCATGACACGTATGGCCGTGGCCGGACTGCTGCGCGAGCTGCTGATGCGCACCATCCGCTACCGCGACGACAAGGCGGCAGGAAAAAATCCGCCGCTGGACGTGAAGCTGGAAGCGATGCTGCCGGTCGTGAACAGAGAAATTCCGATCAAGTGCCACGCGCACCGCGCGGACGATATTCTGACCGCCGTGCGCATCGCGCGGGAGTTTGACCTCAAGCTGACGCTCGACCACTGCACCGACGGTGAGATCATCGCGGACGAGCTGGCCGAGGAGGGCTATCCGGTCTTTGTTGGCCCGTCGCTCGGCGGCAAGAGCAAGGTCGAGCTGCGGAACAAGAGCTTTACGACAGCGGGCGTTCTGTACCGCGCAGGGCTGACGGTCAGCATCATCACCGACGCACCGGTCATTCCGCTGCAGCATCTGCCGCTGGCGGCTGGACTTGCGGCTGCGGCAGGACTGCCGATGGAAGAAGCGTGGCGCGCCATTACCATCAATCCGGCGCAGAGTCTCGGCATTTCTGACCGCGTCGGCAGTCTGGAACCGGGCAAGGACGCCGATCTTGTTCTCTGGACGGCAGACCCGCTGACCACCATCGGCGGCGAGGCGTACATGACCATCGTAAACGGCGAGATCGTCTATCAAGCGGAGCGATGATTTCCCCTGCTCTGTAAAACCAACGAAATTCGACCGCAGTTGGTAGGGGCTTGGCTCTTGCCCCTACCAGCTCTATTCGGTCCTTTGCTGCTCTCTGCATGAACCGGACACGCCCAAGTCTTACGCCGAATTTGTTTCTTGACGAATTTGTGTTTTTTGTTATAATAAATTTGATTTTATGCGAAAGGAATGAAACACATGGATTCTGACGACAGCGATTGTCATAGTACATATCTGATCTGTCATCTGTTTTTGGAAGCATATCTGCGCTGCTAGATGCAGGGCGGACGTGCTTTTTTGCGTCTTCACACACGATTTCAGATAACAGAAAAGGAGTTACCGTACATTGTCAACCACTACTTGCATTGTTATAATGACTGTCTGCCTGATCCTCTCCGGCTATTTTTCGGCGACGGAAACGGCTTTTTCCTCTGCGAACACAACGCGGCTCAAGACCCTTGCAGAGAAGGGAAACAAACGGGCGGCACTGGTCTGTAAGCTGCTCGAACGCTATGACCGGCTGTTGTCCACGATCCTGATCGGAAACAATATCGTGAATATCGCCACGGCCTCCATCGGCACCGTGCTGTTCGTCAGGCATTACGGCGACGCAGGCGCCACGATCTCCACCGTCGTCGTCACGGTCGTGGTGCTGATTTTCGGTGAGATCTCTCCGAAGAGCATTGCAAAGGACTGCGCAGAGCAGTGGGCCATGCTGTCCGCGCCGATGCTTCAGGTCCTTATTTGGATTTTTACGCCGCTGAACGCAATTTTTTCGTTCTGGAAAAAGCTGCTGGCGAAGGTCTTCCGCCTCAGCTCCGACAACAAAATGTCGCAGGAGGAGCTTCTGATGCTTGTCGACGAAGTGCAGCAGGACGGCAGCATTGATAAAAACGAGGGCGAGCTGCTCAAGAACGCAATCGATTTTTCCGAGCAGCGCGCGGAGGATATTCTGATCCACCGCACTGACTTGGCTGCGCTTCCGATCACGGCGACGAAGGAGGAGGTCGCCGCGCTGTTCACGGAGACGAAATATTCAAGGCTCCTGATCTATCAGGATTCGATCGACAATATTCTCGGCACCATCCACCAGAAGGACTTTTATGTCGGCTGCGGCGTGACGGACAAGCCGCTGCGGGATATTATTCTGCCGCCGGTCTACGCGCTGGAGATGGAGCCCATCAGTCTGCTGCTCAAAAAGCTCCAGCAGGCCAAAACGCACGTCGCCGTCGTGGTCGACGAATACGGCGGCACCTGCGGCATTGTGACGATGGAGGACATTCTGGAAGAACTCGTCGGCGAGATCTGGGATGAGCACGATGAAGAGGAAACGCCGATCAGCAAGGGGGCTGACGGCACGTACCTGGTCGACGCGGAAATGAGCTTTGACGATTTTGCGGACTATTTCGGGCTGAGATCCGACTCGGACATGGCCTCCGTCAGCGGCTGGGTCATGGAGCAGTTTGGCCGGCTCCCCGAGACCGGTGCGTCATTCGATTTTGAAACGCTGCACGTACAAATCACGCGGATCGCGAACCATCATATTGAGCAGATCCGGGTTTCCACGGCCGCAAATGAACCGGCGGGCTCCGGTTCGGAGACTGGAGCTGCGAAGGGCTGAGCTTTGGAAAATTACTCACCGGCGCTGCCTATAATATTTCAGAGTTTCAGATCGCAAATTGATTATAAATTTCCATATTTGAAGGCTCCCCTGCTAACGATAGGGGAGCCTTCGTGTATACGCAGCGTCATATCAGCGGAGCTTATGCCGGAAGAACCAGATCTGGAACGGGAGCGAAACAACGAAGGTCAAAAGGTCTGCGCCGGGCTGGCTCATTTCTACGCCGGGCAGGCCCAGCATACGCGGCAGGATGAGGATGAGCGGCACGTACAGCAGTCCGTTGCGGCAGCTGGCCAGAAGCGTCGCGGCCTGATGGAAGCCGAGGCACTGGTATAGTTGGTTTACATAAGTTGAATATCCCATCAGCGGCATGACGGCGCAGGCATAGAGCAGTGCCTGACGGCCGATGCGCGTGACCTCCGCATCGTCGCGGAAGAAGTGCATGATCTCGTCGGGAAAGAGCGAGATCACAGCCGCACAGACGATGCACACCGCTGTTCCGAGCAGCACGGAAAACCAGAACGCCTGCCGCGTGCGCTTTTTATCGCCCGCGCCGAAATTGTAGCCCGCTACAGGCTGGAACCCCTGCCCGATGCCGATCACGATCGACCGGACGAGCAGATAGACCTTGTTGGAGATCGTCACGGCGGCGACCGCCGCGTCGGAATAGACAGCTGCCGCGTTATTTAAAAGCGCAGAGGACAGGCTTGCGAAGCCCTGTCGGCAGATCGTCGGGAAGCCGACGAGCAGAATTTCGCCGTAAAGTCCGGGCCGTTTGCTGATGCAGCGGACGTGGACGCGGACGATGCTCCGCCCGTGGAGGAACAGCCACGCGAGGATGCAGAAGCTGACCAGCTGGCTGAGCGCTGTGGCCAGCGCCGCGCCCGCGATGCCCATGTCGAAGACAAAGATGAACAGCGGGTCGAGCGCGACGTTCAGAAGTCCGCCCGCGCAGATGCCGTACATGGAAAGCATCGCCTCGCCCTCGGAGCGCAGCGTATTGCTCAGGACGAACGAAGCGCACATGATGGGGGCAGCCAGCAGGATAATGCGCGCGTAGCTTTCCGAGTACGGGAGGATCGTTTCCGTTGAGCCGAGCAGGCGCATGAGCGGCCGGAGCGTGCAGAGCCCCGCAATGCAGATGAGAAGCCCCACGGCGGCGGCAAAAAAGAACGCGCTGCTTGCGGTGCGGTCGGCCCGCTCGTTGTCGCGGCTGCCGAGACTGCGGCTGATGATCGACCCGCAGCCCATACCGATGCCGAAGCCGAATGCCTGAATGATGGACATGAGAGAAAAGACGACGCCGACCGCCGCTGAGGCGCTGGTAGACAGCTTGGAGACGAAATAGGTATCGGCGGTATTATAAAACACGGAAATGAGCTGCGACGCCAGCGTCGGGATAGACAGCGACACGATCAGCTTCGGGATCGGCGTGTGCAGCATCCGGCCGCGCTGCTCCTCGCTGGAAATGATATGCGCGGGCATAAAGCGCCTCCTGTTGCGGTTTTTCTACAGTATAACACGGATCTTGATGAATTCCAAGACGTATGAAAACCATTCGATTTACTTAATTCTTTCTTAAATCTGTCCCAAAGGGGTTTCTTTTTGGGTATATTTCTGTTACCATGTGGCAGCATGGAGCAAACCATATCGGAACCAGAAAGGAGTCACGTTTATGACAAAACGTTTGCTTTGCGTCTGCCTTGCGCTCGTTCTGCTGTTCGGCGTTCTTGCCGGGTGCAGCAAAAATGAGGCGCAGACGGCGGACGATACGAAGAAGACAGAACAGAGCGATACCGAGGACAAGACCTCGACGCAGTTCGCGTATCAGGCGCAGTATTTTGATCTGCCGGAGGATATTCAGTGGATCGGCACGAGCTGCGTTACCGGCGACACGCTCTACTTTACCGCCAGCATCCCGGACGGCGGCACAGAAACCTATACCGACGAAAACGGCGAGGAATATTCCTATGACACGTATTCCGAGGTCATTTTCCGCTTTGACCTTGACACCGGCGAGTGCGTGCAGCTTGACAATTATGTGGCCGAGCCGGTCGTGGAAAACCCGGACATGCCGGATGGCGTGACCATGAATCCCGACGGCAGCATGCAGACCTTCAACAGCAGCACCAGCATCCAGACTATGGCGGCCGGTGCGGATGGCACGCTCTGGCTCTTCCGGCAGACGAGCCGCTACGCGGACGACGGCACGGAGGGCGATTCCATCTCCGAGCTTATCCAGCTTGACGCGCATGGGACGCTGCTGCGCACCATCACGCCCGTTTCCGAGGAGGAGACGGACGATCCCGAAGGCTGGCGCTATACGTACATCGACTCCATTCTCTCCGACGACAAGGGCTATGTCTATACCTATGATTATCAGACCGTCAACGTCTACGGCCCGGACGGAAGCTTTGTGTTCAGCAAGTCCGGCGACGAGCTGAATGGTCAGATCTGCCAGCTGTCCGCCAGCGAGGTCGGCATGACGACCTCCTCCGCAGACGGCAAGATGGTCTTCAAGCAGCTTGACCCGGAGACGAAGGACTGGGGCAAGGAAACGCCCGTTTCCTCCCGCGCATGGAACATCCTGCCCGGCAACGATGTTTATACGTATTTCTTCACCAGCAGCGGCAGCATCTTCGGCGAACGCAAGGACAACGGCGAGGTCGAGAAGGTCGTCGACTGGATAGCCTGCGACGTGGACAGCAACAGCATCAATTCCGACCGCTTCGGCTTCCTGTCCGACGGGCGGATCGTCGCTGTGACCTATGAATATTCCGATAACGACCCCAGCAGGCAGCAGGTTCTGGTGCTCAACCGCGTGGACGCAGCCGCTGTCACGACGAAGACCGAGCTGACGCTGGCCTGCCTGTATCTGGACTACAATCTCCGCAGCCAGATCGTAAAATTCAACAAGAGCAACCCGGACTACCGCATTGTCGTCAAGGACTATTCCGAGTATGCGACGGACGACGATTATAACGCCGGTCTGACCAAGCTCAACACGGAGATCATTTCCGGCAATGTGCCTGATATCCTCGTCAACGGCACGGAGCTTCCCATCGGTCAGTATGCCGCCAAAGGACTGCTGGAGGACCTGTGGCCGTATCTCGACGCGGACCCCGAATATTCGCGCGACAAGCTCATGACGCAGCCGCTGAACGCGGCCCAGACCGACGGCAAGCTCTACCGCCTGCCCATCGATTTCGGCGTCACGACCGCAGTTGGCCTCGGCAAGGTCGTGGGCGAGTATACGACATGGACGCTGGCCGACGTCAATGACGCGCTTTCCAAGCTCCCCGAGGGCGCGACCGTCTTCAACAAGTACTACACGCAGGCGCAGATGCTGCAGTACTGCGTCGCGATGAACGCGGAGAGCTTCATGAACTGGCAGGACGGCACGTGCAGCTTTGATTCCGACGAGTTCCGTGCGCTGCTGGAGTTCGTCAAGCCTTTCCCGGCGGAATACGACTGGCAGTCGGATTCGGACGACTATGAAAGCGATTATACGCGCCTGAAAAACGGCAAGCAGCTGCTCTATCCGACGTCGCTTTCCGGCTTCAGCGATCTGTACTATACGTTTGCCGCGCTGAACAACGACATCCGCTTTATCGGCTTCCCGCGCGAGGACGGCTCCAGCGGCAACGCGTTCAACGCCAGCTGCACGCTTTCCATCTCCACGACCTGCAAGGACAAGTCCGGCGCGTGGGCCTTCATCCGCTCGACGCTCTCCGACGACTATCAGGAAAGTATTTGGAATTACCCCATTGTGAAATCGGTCTTTGAGGCAAAGGCGCAGGAGGCCATGACGCAGGAATACGAGACAGACGCCGACGGCAACCAGATCCTTGACGATGACGGCAACCCCATCCCCATCTCCAGCGGCGGCATGAGCTACGGCGACGAGCCGATGATCGAGCTGTACGCCGTCACGCAGGAGCAGTATGACGCTGTGCTGGCGCTGATCGACTCCACGACGACGTTTGTGGACTATGACCAGAATGTGCTGGACATCATCTCTGACGAAGCCGCAGGCTATTTTGCGGGCAGCAAGACCGTGGAAGAAGCCTCCAAGCTCATCCAGAGCCGCGTCAGCCTCTACATTCAGGAACAGAAATAACCAACTTCTCCAAAACCGCCGGACGCGTTCCGGCGGTTTTTTCGTGCCTGCGGCTTTCTTTTGGGCGCACGGCATGATAAAATGAGAAAAAGCAGAAAGGGAGGCGGGCATATGCTGGAGCTTTTGCACGGGCCGGACAGGACGGCGAATTCCATGGAGCTGCTGGCCCGGATCTGTGAGAACGCGGCGCACGGCGTTGCCGGGCAGATTCTGATCGTTCCGGAGCAGTATTCGCATGAAACGGAGCGTGCGCTGTGCGAGCGCGGCGGCGATACGATCAGCCGGTATGCCGAGGTTCTGAGCTTTACGCGGCTGGCATCGCGGGTCTTTTCCGTCTGCGGCGGCGTGTGCGAAGAATACCTGGACGAGAACGGGCGCATTCTGACGCTCTATCTCGCCGCGCAGCAGGTGCGCGAGCAGCTGAAATTTTATGCCGCCGTGATGACAAGGCCGGATTTTTTGAAGCAGCTCGGCGCGCTCATGGAGGAGCTTCTGACCTCCTGCGTCACGCCGGATGCGCTGCATACAGCCGCCGCACGGCTTGAGGGGCGCCTGGCACAGAAGATCACGGAGCTGGCGCTGCTCTACGAAAGCTACCTGTCCGTCTGCAAAACAGGGCGCGGCGATCCTGTGACGCGGCAGATGCGCCTGTGCGAGCTGCTGGACGAGACGGAGTTTCTGGACGGGCGGGAGGTTTTCCTCGACGGCTTCTCCGATTTTACCGCCTTACAGATGCAGATCATCAGCGCAATTCTTGCGCACGCGAAAAATGTGCGCGTCGCACTCCTCACCTCCGGCGGGCAGTACACCGCCTGTCAGACCGGAAATGAAACGGAAAAGCAGCTCCGGCAGCTGGCGGCCCGGCAGGGTATCGAGACTGTCCGTCGGAGCATCCCGGCGCGCGAGCACCGCGTGCCGGATGTGCAGCTTTGGCTGAACGGTCTGTTTTTCGGCGGCAGCGGCTCAGGAGAAGCGCCGCAGAACGTCAGTCTCGTCCATGCAGGCTCACAGCAGGCGGCCTGCGCCTATGCCGCGCGCACGGTGCGCAGCGGCGTGCTGTCGGGTCTTCGTTACCGCGATTTTACCGTCTGCATGACGGACGAGGCCGCGTACCGGCTTCCCATGCAGACGCTCTTCTCGCGCGCAGGAATTCCGGTCTACTGCGCGTCCAGTGCGCCTGTCGCGCAGAACCCGCTGATCGCGGCGCTGCTGTCCGCGATGCAGGCTGTTCTGCGGTATGAGCCGGGTCCTGTACTGGCGTTTTTAAAGTCGGAGTTCTCGCCGCTCTGCGAGGCGGACTGCGATACGCTGGAGCACTATGCCTATTACTGGGGCATTCGCGGCTCCGCGTGGGAAAAGCCGTGGCAGCTGCACCCGCGCGGGCTTGGTCAGCCCATGGAGCCGGAGGATGAGGCCGCGCTGCAGGCGCTGAACGAGCTGCGGGAGCAGGCTGTGGCCCCGCTGCGCACGCTCCGGCTGGCATTGGCAAAGGCACGGACGGTAGACGAGCAGGTGCGTGCCATCGCTGCACTGCTGGAAACGCTCGACGCTGCCGGAAGGCTTCAGACGCAGCAGGATGCGCTCGAACAGGCCGGGCAGGCCCAGCGCGCGCAGGAATGCGGCCAGCTCTACGAGGCGCTCATTTCCGCGCTTGAGCAGATGGATCAGGTTCTGGGCGCGGCAAGCCTTGAAACGGAGCTGTTTGTGCAGCTGTTGTCCATGCTGCTGCAAAATACTTCGGTCGGTTCCATTCCCTCCGTCTGCGATGCCGTCCAGCTTACGACGCTGCCCATGCTCCGCCACCGCCGCACCCGCGTTCTGCTGGTGCTCGGCGCGAACGACGGGCTGCTGCCCGCGTTTTCCGATCCAGGCGGACTGCTTGCCGATCCGGAGCGGCAGAAGCTCCGCAGTCTCGGCGTGGAGCTCAGTCCGGGGCACAGCGCGTCCGTCGACCGCGAAATGAGCTGGGTCTGCGCGGCGCTGAGCGCGGCGGAGCAGCGGGTATGCCTTGTGACCGATGCGGCGCAGCCGTCGTTTTTGTACAGCCGCACAGCATCGCTGTTTCCGGCTTTGCAGCCGGCTGCGGCAGAGGACTTCCCCTTCCTGCCGGACTGCGCCGCAGCTGCGGGCGCGGCCCTGCAGCAGAGCGCGCTGCCCGACTGGCTGCCGGAGGCGGTTCAAAAGGAGGCGCGGACGCTATCGCAGCGCTGCGCGTATTCCTTCGCCTCCATGCGGCCAGAGGCGGTGCGTGCGCTCTACGGCAGGACGATCCCGCTTTCCGCGTCGAAGATCGACCGGTTCGCGGGCTGCCGGTACGCGTTTTTCCTGCAATACGGCCTGCGCGCCGCGCCATGGAAGCAGGCAGAATTCGACGCGCCGCTGTTCGGCTCGTTCGTGCACGATGTATTGGAGCACGTCGTCCGCGAGGCGCAGGAGCAGGGCGGCTTCGCCGCCATGACGGACGGAGAAATTTCCGCGCTGACAGAGCGCTGCATGGATAACTGCATGAAGACCTATCTCCCGCAGGGGCA
>OGYF01002525.1_pt1 | contig 13653 bp, 10 predicted proteins | sample 1576451 | NCBI WGS metagenome assembly OGYF01 (sample SAMEA3541505, study PRJEB24748) | human gut metagenome | biome: human gut; feature: human-associated habitat; material: faeces | place: China | collected 2012 | reverse complement strand
CTGATGTGGTTACCAAAATACGGAGTGATAATAGGAATGTATTTGTTCCAACTGAAAATAGCATCGTATGTTGACAAATCGTGCGCCCAAAGGAAACTCTGGTGACGCAGTTCGATTGCCGACGGGAAGAACATGAACAAGGCGATCAAAATCGGCATCTGCAACAGCATCGGGATACAACCTGCCATCGGGCTTGCCCCGGCTCGGCTATACAATTCCATAGTTGCACGCTGGCGTTCCACCGCTTTATCCTGTCCCGGATATTTGGCATTAAGCTCTTCCACCTGCGGACGAAGCACACGCATCTTCGCTGACGACATATATGATTTATATGTCAACGGGAATAAAATCAGTTTCACGATAATCGTCATCAACAGGATGATCAGACCGTAACTCTTGATATATTTACCCAGGAAGTCAAACATCGGAATGACGAAATACTGGTTCACCCAACGGAAGACACTGGCACCCAGCGGAACCAAACGTTCCAGATCCAACTGCTGGTCCGAAGCAACCCCTTTGTCATACGATTTCAGCAACGGATAGCTGTTCGGTCCGAAGAAATAACGGAAAGTCGTTGCCTCATTGCCTCTCAGGTCAAAAGGAACGGCTGTTGTAGTCTTAAACTCTTTAACGATACCGTCTGCCTCAACCATCTTTGAATCGAAAGTGGCGCTTTCAAAACCTTCATCGGCAATCATCACCGTCGAGAAGAATTTATCTTTATAAGCAATCCATTTCAGACGGCCCGACACCTTCTTGTCTTCGCTCTTGCTTTCGCTCAGCTGCTCCACATCATCGGACAGGAATTTATAATACAAGGCAGTATATCTGTTTTCATATTTGATACCCTGTTCCTGCTGGCGGATTTTCTGACGCCATACCATATCCAAAGCAGTCGTACTCGGAGCCAGGACACCGTTCAGGCCCGTTCCCTTAATATCGAACTGAACCATATAATCGTCCGGCTTGACTGTATAGATAAAGTCCAGTGAACTGCCTTCACCTGTATTCAGTCGCATCACCAACCGGTTCGGGTCCTGTGTTTTCACCGGAGCGAAATACAGGTCGGCTGTGTTCAATACGCGGTTGGTTGCTGTTACCAGGGTAAAGTCAAGCGAAGCCTCTTTTCCTTCAAACAGGATGACCGGCTTATCATCATACGTTGTATAATCCTTCAGGCGGGCATATGAAATACGTCCTCCCTTATTACTGATATGCAGTTCGATCAGATCATTTTCCAAAACAGTTACATCATCTGTACCTGTCATTGCTTCAGCGAATACACCGAAACTGCTCTTCAGCCGGGCATCTCTCGCAGAATCCGGCAAGCTATCAAAAGAATTATCGGCAGTGCTTTTGCTGTCTTCGCGTTGCAACTCCGCCTGTTTAGCCAGTTCGATCTGAGCGATCGAGTCCTGATAACGGCGCTGGGCTTCCAACTGCTCAGGCGTCGGTTTGTTAAACCAGCTGAATGCAAATAAAACAATACCAATAAGCAGAAAACCAATTAATGTGTTTTTATCCATCTATAACGTTGTTATTTATTATCAATAGCGGCTTTCACAAAGCTCACGAAAAGTGGGTTCGGATTAACTACCGTACTGTTGTATTCCGGATGGAACTGAACACCAACGAACCATTTCAACGCAGGAATTTCTACCACTTCCACCAGACCGGTTTCCGGATTCTCGCCTGCACATTTCATGCCGGCTTCTTCAAACTGTTCGCGATACTGGCTGTTGAATTCGAAACGGTGGCGGTGACGTTCCTGGATATGTTCTTTTCCATAAGCCTCATAGGCTTTGGAACCTTTCTTCAGGATACAGTCGTAAGCTCCCAGACGCATAGAACCTCCCATATTGGTAATGTTCTTCTGTTCTTCCATCAGGTCGATCACCTTAAACGGCGTATTCGGCTCCATCTCGGTCGAATTGGCATCCGTCATACCCAAAACGTCGCGGGCAAATTCAATCACCATACATTGCATACCCAGGCAGATACCCAGGCAAGGCACATCGTTTTCGCGGGCATATTTCAAGGCAGCGAACTTTCCTTCGATACCGCGCTGTCCGAATCCCGGAGCAATCAGGATACCATCCATGTCCTTCAACTGTTCAGCCGCATTGGCTTCAGTCAGTTTTTCCGAATGGAACAAATGAAGATCCAGTTTGCGGTCGTTGTAGATAGCAGCCTGCAACAATGATTCGTCGATTGACTTATAAGCATCCTGTAATTCCACATATTTACCAACCAGACCGATCTTAACTGTTTCGGTAGCATCCGTCTTTTTCTTCAGGAACTCTTTCCAGGGTTTCATTTCCGGAGTCGGCCCTACTTCCAGTCCCATCTTTTTCAGGATAGTTACATCCATGTTCTGACGCTGCAATACCAGCGGAACTTCATAAATAGTAGGAACGTCGACCGACTGCACTACAGCGTCGGCGTCTACGTTACAGAACAAAGCAACCTTGCGGGTAATATCATTACTCAGCAAATGTTCGGTTCTCAAGACCAGTACATCCGGCTGGATACCCAGTTCCTGCAACTGTTTTACAGAATGCTGTGTAGGTTTCGTTTTAAATTCTTTCGCAGCTGCGATATAAGGTACATAAGTAAGATGTACGCACATACAGTTCTTACCCAGTTCCCATTTCAGCTGGCGAACGCTTTCGATGAAAGGCAGCGATTCGATATCGCCTACTGTTCCACCGATTTCCGTGATCACAAAGTCAAACTTGTACTTCGATCCCAGCAGCTTCACATTTCTCTTGATCTCGTCGGTGATATGAGGAACAACCTGCACAGTCTTGCCCAGATAATCGCCCTTGCGTTCCTTATTTATCACACTCTGATAAATACGACCTGTCGTAATATTGTTCGAGCGTGTAGTCGGAACATTCAGGAAACGTTCATAATGTCCCAGGTCCAGGTCCGCTTCATGTCCGTCTACGGTTACATAACATTCACCGTGCTCATAAGGGTTCAATGTACCCGGATCGATATTAATGTAGGGGTCAAACTTTTGGATAGTAACCTTGTAACCTCTCGCCTGAAGGAGTTTACCCAATGATGCAGCAATAATTCCCTTACCTAAAGAAGAGACTACGCCGCCCGTAACGAAGATGTACTTTGTATCTGCCACGATAGTAATATTTTAATTGTCTTTAATTGCTCACTCGCATTTCAAAACTGCAAAGTTAGTCATTTTCATTCAGACAGCAAGTGTCTCGGATATTTTTTCAAAGCACATTCATCCGCATTCCGGTTTCCCTATTAGTTCAGATTGTTATATGATGTGAAAGATTAGTAGATTTCATACTTTTTATCTAATTTCGCACCGTAGATACTTATAGATTGTAAATAAAAAGGAATTATGGTTATCAAGAGATACTTCATTCTATTTTCTATACTTTCATTATTGACAAACCTGGCAAATGCACAGGAAGTGACAACTATTACCGGAACCAATCTTAAAGATACAGTACAGAGTAATACGGCTGATACTATCCCAATGATTGAAATCGAAGATCTGGACCTGGATAATATCATAAGCCTGCGGGCACAATTCGAGAAACAAAACCAGTCATATTCAGCACCGGTCACACCGAATGAAAATCTGCTTCGCTTCCTGAAAAAAGACGAAGTGGAACTGTCGGACGAAGCCATGTACTGGGCACGTCTGGTGCGCGATGCTTCCACTATCTTCGACGCGAATATGACATTTCAGGATACAGTCATAGCAGACCCGCTGTTTTTACCGCTCATATTCAAAGGGAAACTCCTTCCGAAAGATCTTTCCTTCTACGATGAAGATGCATGGAAAAATAAAATCGATATCCCGCAACCTTTTATTCAGGACACCATATTTAAAGAAGAGGTGTTCAGACAGCAGTTCCGCGAGAAAGCACAAAGAAATATAGAAGCCAACCATCCTGAATATTTCCGTTATTCAATGAGGGATCTACCTCAGGACAAAGTAGTTGCCAAAGTGATCAGAAAGCCGACCTACCAACCGGACCTGATCAAGGTAGAAAGCGAAGCAGACTTCAGTGACGTGGATGCACCGGTAAAATTCATTCCCGAAAGACGTTACTGGACGTCACATTTCGAAAGTTCTTTACAGTTTGCTCAGAATTACATCTCTCCGAACTGGCATAAAGGGGGTGTAAGTACGCTGAACCTGACCAACCGCGAACTGTTTACATATAATTATAATAAGGAAAAGATAAAGTTCGACAATTCACTGGAAATAAAGAACAACCTGTATACCGCTCCCAAAGATACTTTGCGCGATTACAAAGTCGGAGATGACGTGTTCCGTATCTACAGTAACTTTGGTTATAAGGCATTCAACAAATGGTACTACACACTGGATCTTGACTTCAAAACCCAGCTTTTCAGCAGTTATGCCGAAAACCAGAACGTTAAACTGGCCGGACTGCTCTCACCTTTCAGTATTAATTTCGGTCTTGGTATGAAATACGACCTGGATAAAACGTTCGCGTCGTCCAAACACAAAAAAGTAACGTTAAGTGCCAACCTTGCACCGTTATCTTATACGTACGTTCGTACATTAGATAAAGACATCGACCTGGGCCGGCATTTCCAGAAGAGAGACGGAGAAGAAGAGTTTCCTTACAAACAAAGCCTGTTCGGTTCTACCGTCAACGCAACTATGACATTCCAGTTCAGCCGGAATATCATCTGGTATTCGCGTTTCTATTACATGACAGATTATAAGCGTATCCAGGGAGAGTTCGAAAACCGTCTGAATATGGCAATAAGTCGATTCTTCTCGACTATCATCTCGCTGAACTTACGTTATGATGATGGTATCTCCAAGCATGAAGACTTCGACAGCTACTTACAGATTAACGAGTTGTTGAGCTTTGGCTTTAATTACAAATGGTAAGCTGAACACGATTATTTCTGTAATAAACTTTGTTAATCGTGACATAATATCCAAATAATCCTTACTTTTGCCCCTGATTTTGCAATGTCGAGATTACAAACATGAGTGAAAGTATCAATCACAACGGAATAATAGAGAAGATCGATGGCAATGCGGTCTTTGTCAGAATCATTCAACAATCGGCCTGCTCCGGTTGCCACGCACAAAGCATGTGCAGCGCATCTGAAAAGAAGGAAAAGATCATTGAAGTGAACGACAATAACCCCGGCAGATTCCATGTGAACGAAGAAGTAACCCTATGTGGCCAGAGTTCGCTCGGCCTGCAAGCGGTTTTTCTGGCCTTTGTGCTTCCTCTGATTGTTGTAGTTGCGGCGATTGTAGCAGGAAGCTGTTTGCAATGGGACGAAACAACCAGCGGGTTAACCGGTCTATTACTACTAGTTCCCTACTACAGTATATTATACTTTTTACGCGAGAAACTGAAAAGAAAATTTATATTTACCTTGAAAAAACTTAATTGATCAAATATCATGATTTTAATTGCCGTTATTTCATTAGGAGCCATTGGAGCCATCGGCGCAGTATTCCTCTACGCCGCCTCCAAGAAGTTTGAAGTATACGAAGATCCTCGTATCGCAGAGGTCCAGGAGGCATTGCCCGGAGCCAACTGCGGAGGTTGCGGTTACCCCGGTTGCGGTGGTTTTGCGGCAGCCTGTGTAAAGGCCGATTCACTGGAAGGACTGCTTTGTCCGGTCGGTGGCGCCGAAACAATGGGTAAGGTCGCATCCATCCTCGGTATGGAAGCTGCTACAGCCGAACCAATGGTAGCAGTTGTCCGTTGCAACGGAACCTGCCAGGCCCGTCCGCGTACCAACCAGTATGATGGCGTAAAAAGCTGTGCCATAGCATCCTCTTTGTACGGAGGCGAAACGAACTGTACGTTCGGTTGCCTGGGTTACGGCGACTGCGAAAGTGCCTGTACCTTCGACGCCATCCACATCAATCTGACAACCGGACTACCGGAAGTGGACGAGGACAAATGTACTTCATGCGGAGCCTGCGTCAAAGCTTGTCCGAAAAACATTATCGAACTGCGCAAAAAGGGACCGAAATCACGCCGTATCTTCGTCAGCTGTGTAAACAAAGACAAAGGAGCTGCTGCCCGTAAAGCATGTGCGAACGCTTGTATCGGTTGTGGTAAATGTGTGAAAGAATGTCCGTTCGAAGCAATTACGCTCGAAAACAACGTGGCTTATATCGACTACCGCAAATGCCGTCTGTGCCGTAAATGCGTAGCAGTATGTCCGACCGGAGCAATTCACGAATTGAACTTCCCGCCCCGTAAAGAAGCCGCCCCTGCTGTGGACGCCGACAAAGTAAAGCCAGTAACGCCTAAAGCTGCACCGGCCCCTAAAGCCGAAGCACCGACAAAAGTCGAAGTTGCACCGGCAACAGCGCCTGAAACAATAACAAAAGAAGAAACAACTCAAAAATAAAAATCTAATAGTATGCTAAGGACATTTCGAATCGGAGGTATACATCCACCCGAAAATAAATTGTCTGCCGGGAAGAAAATAACCGGACTGGCTATACCCAAGCAGGTTATTATACCGCTAAGCCAGCATATCGGGGCTCCTGCCCAGGCTGTGGTAAAGAAGGGTGATACGGTTAAAGTAGGTACGCTTCTCGCCAAAGCCGGAGGTTTTGTATCGGCGAATATCCACTCGTCGGTATCCGGTAAAGTAAACAAGATAGATAACGCTCTCGACGCAAGCGGATACAAACGTCCCGCTATCTATATTGATGTGGAAGGTGACGAATGGGAAGAGTCGATCGACCGCAGCGAAACGCTCGTGAAAGAGTGCCCGCTTCCTTCCAAAGAGATCGTAGACAAGATCGCCGCAGCCGGTATCGTGGGTCTGGGTGGTGCGACATTCCCCACACAGGTCAAACTGATGCCGCCTCCCGGAAGCAAAGCCGAGATCATCATTATCAATGCCGTAGAATGTGAGCCGTATCTGACTTCCGACCATTCATTGATGATGGAGAAGGCAGAGCAGATTCTGGTCGGCGTTACGCTGTTGATGAAAGCTGTAAATGTAACAAAAGCAGTGATCGGTATCGAAAACAACAAGCCTGACGCCATCGCTCATCTGAGTAAACTGGCTACAGCCTATAAAGGTATCGAGATTATGCCGCTGAAAGTACAGTATCCGCAAGGAGGTGAAAAGCAATTAATCGATGCTGTGATTCGCCGTCAGGTGAAGAGCGGTGCACTGCCTATTTCCGCCGGAGCTGTAGTACAAAATGTAGGAACTGCTTTTGCAGTGTATGAAGCGGTAATGAAAAACAAACCTTTGTTTGAACGCGTCGTTACCGTGACAGGTAAAGCAGTTACCAATCCTTCCAACTTCCTGGTCCGTATGGGTACGCCTATCAGTGCACTGATTGAAGCTGCCGGTGGTGTTCCTGAAAATACAGGAAAGATAATCGGTGGCGGCCCGATGATGGGAAAAGCCCTGATTGCTCCGGAAGTACCGGTAACGAAAGGTAGTTCAGGCGTATTGCTCCTGACAAAAGAAGAGTCTGTCCGCAAACCGATGCGCGACTGTATCCGCTGTGCCAAATGTGTCAGCGTTTGTCCGATGGGCCTCAACCCTACCCTGCTGATGAATGCAACAGAATTTGCAGAATGGGATTTGGCCGAGAAGAATTATATCACCGACTGTATCGAGTGCGGTTCTTGTAGTTATACCTGCCCGGCCAACCGTCCGTTGCTGGATTATATCCGTTCGGGTAAAGGAAAGGTAATGGGTATCATACGGGCACGAAAGTCATAAAAACAGAGCAATATGGAAAATAATTTAATAGTATCTCCTTCGCCCCATATCCACGGCGGCGATAGCATAAGCAAAAATATGTATGGTGTACTGATTGCCCTTGTTCCGGCTTTCCTGGTATCCCTCTACTACTTCGGGCTGGGTGCGCTGATCGTTACTGCAACATCGGTCATAGCCTGCGTCCTCTTTGAATATCTGATCCAGAAGTTCCTGATGAAAAAGGAACCGACCGTATGTGACGGTTCGGCTATCCTGACCGGTGTACTGCTGGCATTCAACCTGCCGTCGAACCTGCCTGTATGGATCATCCTGATCGGTGCACTGGCAGCAATCGGTATCGGTAAGATGTCGTTCGGCGGACTGGGTAACAATATTTTTAACCCGGCATTAGTCGGACGTGTATTCCTGCTGATCTCTTTCCCGGCACAGATGACGATGTGGCCGGAAGTCGGACAGCTGACAGCCTACACCGACGTAACCACCGGTGCAACTGTTTTATCACTGATGAACGAAGGGGCACTCGACAAGTTGCCTACCCTGGTAGATATGTTGTTTGGTAAAATGGGCGGCAGCCTTGGTGAAGTAAGTGCACTGGCATTGCTGCTGGGACTCGTCTTTATGTTATGGAAAAAGATTATTACCTGGCAGATTCCGGTTTCTATCCTGCTGACCGTATTTGTATTCACAGGTATTATGCACCTGGTTAATCCGGTACAATACGCAAGTCCGTTCGTTCACCTGCTGTCGGGAGGTCTGATGCTGGGAGCCATCTTTATGGCAACCGACTATGTGACTTCGCCCATGAGTAAGAACGGTATGCTGGTCTACGGTGTCGGTATCGGTATTCTGACCACCGTTATCCGTCTGTTTGGTTCTTATCCGGAAGGTATGTCGTTTGCTATTCTTATTATGAATGCATTTACCCCGCTGATCAACAGTTATATCAAACCTAAACATTTTGGAGGGAAATAAGCATGGCAAAACTAAAATCAACATTACCCAATATGCTCTTGTCGCTTACCATCATCTGTTTGGTTGCGGGAGCGATATTAGCCGGAGTAAATATGTACACCACCGGCCCGATAGCAGCCTCCAAAGCTGCTGCGCTGGAAGCTGCTATCAAAGCTGTTACACCTGAATTCGACAACAAACCGTCGGAGGACGCTTATATGGCAGTTACAGGCGACGGCGATTCCCTGAAAATCTATCCGGCTACCAAAGGCGGAAAGTTCGTAGGTGCAGCTGTCGAAAGTAACACGAAAAAAGGATTCAGCGGCGAGATCAAAGTAATCGTCGGATTTGATAAGGAAGGCAAGTTATTGAACTATTCCGTATTACAGCATGCGGAAACTCCCGGCTTGGGAGCCAAGATGCAGGAATGGTTCAGTACGGACAAGAATAAACAAAGCGTTCTGGGACGCAGCCTGTCCGCCGGACCATTAAAAGTAACTAAAGACGGTGGCGACGTGGATGCTATCACAGCAGCAACCATCACCAGCCGTGCATTTCTGGATGCGGTGAACCGTGCTTACAGCGCATTCGCCGGAACTGACGGAGTAACCGGTGCAACAACCGCTAACACTAACGAGGGAGGAAACGACAATGAGTAATATGAAAGTATTGATGAACGGTATCATCAAAGAGAACCCGACATTTGTCTTGTTGCTGGGTATGTGTCCAACTCTGGGAACAACTTCTTCAGCACTGAACGGTATGAGTATGGGACTGGCCACCATGTTCGTTCTGATCTGTTCCAATATGGTTATTTCAGCCTTGAAGAACCTGATCCCCGACATGGTACGTATTCCGGCCTTTATTGTCGTAATCGCTACATTCGTAACCGTGGTGCAGATGTGTATGGAAGCATTCGTTCCGGCTCTTTACGCCAGCCTGGGATTGTTCATCCCGTTGATCGTTGTAAACTGCATTGTGCTGGGACGTGCGGAAGCATTTGCCGCTAAAAACGGTGTGATTCCTTCCGCATTCGACGGATTAGGTATGGGACTCGGCTTTACGCTGGCACTGACCTTGCTCGGAGCAACCCGCGAACTGTTGGGAACAGGTAAACTGTTCGGTCTGACACTGATGCCCGAACAATATGGTTCGCTGATCTTTGTATTGGCTCCGGGTGCCTTCATCGCGCTGGGTTACCTGATTGCTATTGTTAATAAATTGCGTAAAGCCTGATATTAAAAAACGAAAGATATGGAATATATACTAATATTTATCGCAGCCGTATTCGTCAACAACGTAGTGTTGGCGCAGTTCCTGGGTATCTGTCCGTTCCTGGGCGTATCGAAGAAGGTGGAAACGGCAGCCGGTATGGGTGCAGCAGTAACATTCGTGTTGACGATCGCAACCATCGTTACTTTCCTGGTGCAGAAATATATCCTGGATAAGTTCGGATTGGGCTTTATGCAGACCATCAGCTTTATCCTGATCATCGCCGCACTGGTTCAGATGGTCGAGATCATCCTGAAAAAGGTTTCTCCGGCTCTTTATCAGGCACTTGGTGTATTTCTTCCGCTGATCACCACCAACTGCTGTATCCTGGGTGTCGCCATCCTCGTAATACAAAAAGAATATAATTTATTGGAATCTGTTGTATATGCAATATCAACAGCTATTGGATTTGCGCTAGCTTTAGTTATCTTTGCAGGGATAAGAGAACAGTTGGCTTTGACACGTGTTCCCGAAGGTATGAAAGGTACCCCTATTGCGCTGATAACAGCCGGTTTACTGGCAATGGCGTTTATGGGATTCTCCGGAATCGTATAATTTAATCTAAATAGAGACTAGCATGAAAAAGAAAATCTTAGTAGCAGGTGGAACCGGATATATTGGCTCACACACTACAGTTGAGTTGCAGAATGCAGGTTACGACGTAGTTATCATCGACGACCTGTCAAACTCCAATATCGAAGTGTTGGATGGCATTGAAAAGATCACAGGTATCCGTCCTGAATTCATCAAACTGGATTTAAAAGATAAAGAAGGAACCCGCGAAGCATTGAAGGCTCATCCGGGTATCAACGGTATCATCCTTTTCGCAGCAAGCAAAGCTGTTGGCGAATCGGTTCAGCAGCCGCTGAAGTACTATCGTAACAATGTTGTTACGCTGGTAAACCTACTGGAACTGATGCCGGAATTTAATATCGAAGGTATTGTATTCTCTTCTTCCTGTACCGTTTACGGACAGCCTGATCCCGAAAACCTGCCTGTAACAGAAGATGCCCCGATCAAACCGGCTACTTCTCCTTATGGCAACACCAAACAGATCAACGAAGAGATCATCCGCGATACTATTCACGCAAACGCTCCGTTCAAGAGCATTATCCTGCGTTACTTCAACCCGATCGGTGCTCACCCGAGTGCAGAAATCGGCGAATTGCCTAACGGTGTTCCTCAGAACCTGATCCCGTATCTGACACAGACTGCAATCGGTATCCGCAAGGAACTGAGCGTATTCGGTGACGACTATGATACACCTGACGGCTCTTGTATCCGCGACTATATCAATGTAGTCGACCTGGCAAAAGCACACGTAATCGCTATGGACCGTATGCTGGGTGGTAAAACAGAAGAGAATGTTGAATATTTCAACCTGGGAACCGGTAACGGTGTAACTGTGTTGGAACTGATCAATACATTCGAAAAAGCTACCGGTGTAAAAGTTCCTCACAAAATCGTAGGCCGTCGCGAAGGTGATATCGAAAAAGTTTGGGCTAATCCGGAACGTGCCAACAAAGTATTGGGATGGACTGCTAAAGAAACATTGTCCGACACTTTGGCTTCTGCCTGGAAATGGCAGGAAAAAATGCGCGAACGCGGTATCCAATAAAAGAAAAGTCTTTTTTAAATAAGCATGCCGGAAGATTCTCCTGAGATTTCTTCCGGCATTTTTCTTGATCCCCACATTGCAACCGGAACTTATCAATGAAACGTCAACTGAGCTTCAAAACCAACATAAGACATCAAAACAGGCTCGTCGGAGGAGCGGATTCGTCAAATAACAGAAAAAAACATACATTCCTATTGAATTATAACGCTTTTTCCATCTCCATATATATTTTTTATCTACTTTTGGGGATTCCTTTCGTAACAGACAGATGATTTGTTATATAAATGGTGATAAAAACATGACAAGCGAATATAAAGAGAAGTTACAAGCGTACGGAGTTAACCTGGACAGTGCATTAAACCGCTTCATGGATAATGAACAGTTTTATGAAAGAATACTTTCCAAATTTCCTATGGATGAAAACTTCATCCTAATGGAAAGAAGCCTCAATGAGAATAATATTTCCCTGGCTTTCAGATATGCCCATACATTAAAAGGTCTGGCGGCTACGCTTGACCTGACAAATATATCGGACATATTGATCCCGATGACGGAAAAACTCAGAGCCGGAGATACTGAAGGTATACAAGACCTGTTTGATCAGTTGAAAGTACAATACAAACTAATCTGCGACCTGATTACCGAACACAAAGCAAGATAATAAAACAAACTGCATGGATAAGAGGCTTAAATCAAATAAATCATTGGTTAACTACCAATATCTCATGGATACTATCTGGACTATCTATCTGGAGGACGGAAGTGTCGAAATACAAAAAGACTCCATGATTCCGGAGTTGGAAAATACGAAACATGATTACGTCATTCTCAATAACACGATTAAGAATGATGTCTATCCGCCTGACCATATTTTATGGGACGAAACAGTTTCGCTTGAAGCCTTCCATAAAATGATAGCCGAAGGATGTTTTCACAAAAAATTCGACATGCGTTTCTGTAACAAGCATTTCGGTTTTGAATGGCACGAAGCCTTTATAGATATCTTGACTAACAAAGAAGGCATACCCGACAGGGTTGTCCTTTCCAGCCACAATGTTAATGATTTCAGGAAATCACAAATCATTGAAACAGCCGTAAAAGCAGAATACGACTATGTGATTTATATCGAAGCCTCCAAAAACAGTTATGTCATGTACACTTCCGGTACGGAAAGCGAAACTCCTCCCCCAGTAGCCAGCAGCAACTATGAAGCGGTAGTTGCCGAGTATAACCGGCAATATATGGAACCGGAGTATTGCGACGCTATGACCGAGAAGATGAGTATCGCCCACGTCGATCCGATACTGCGACAGCATGGAGAGTATATTTTATACGGCACCATGATCGAAAACGGTGAAAACCGTGAAAAGAAAATGCGGTTCAGCTACTTCGACAGGGAACAAAACATCTGGCTGATGACCAGAACCGACATAACAGAAATCAAGGAAGAGAGAAAACAGAAACTATTGTTGCAGGAAGCCCTACAGAGCGCAACTGCCGCCAACCGTGCCAAGTCAGACTTCCTGTCGCGGATGAGCCATGACGTACGTACTCCGATAAATGCAATCGTGGGTATGACGGCAATAGCCGGCCTTCATATGAATGACCAGAACCGCATAGCCGACTGCCTGAAAAAGATAACTATATCCTCCAAGCTCCTGCTCAACCTAATAAACGAAGTACTGGATATGTCGAAACTCGAAAGCGGTAAGATCATGCTGACGGAAGAGACATTCAAACTCGATGAACTGCTGGAAAGTTTATTCATCATGGTGCAGTCGGCCTTTGAAGCCAAAAAGCAAAAGTTTGTCATACACAGCAAAGTAAAGCACGAATGCCTGATCGGTGACGTACAACGCATACAACAAGCACTGTTGAATATGCTGACAAATGCAATCAAATATACCCCGGACAAAGGACTAATACAAATTTCAGTCGAGGAGAAACCTTCCGTTTATAACGGTTACGGGCAATTTGAAATAGCCGTCACGGACAATGGCATAGGAATGAAACCTGAATTCTTAAGCAAAGTATTCGAGCCGTTCGAACGGTCGGAC
>OGYF01002517.1_pt1 | contig 13698 bp, 9 predicted proteins | sample 1576451 | NCBI WGS metagenome assembly OGYF01 (sample SAMEA3541505, study PRJEB24748) | human gut metagenome | biome: human gut; feature: human-associated habitat; material: faeces | place: China | collected 2012 | reverse complement strand
TCCGTCCAAACCTACTTGACACCAATAGGGAACGATCGTGCCACAGGGCGGCCAGCTCGTCGCGGCGGGCATAGGGCGCCTGAAAGGGGGCCCGTCGGGCCCGCTGGAGGGCACGGGCCGCGCCCTCCATATCGCCGCGCGCCATGCGGGACAAAATCATGTGCATCAGCCCGTTCAGCCGGGCACGCCGCTTGACAGGGGCCTCCCAGTAGGCTTCCTCCATTTCGTACACGTCGCCGTCCCACGGCGCGGGAACGGTCTGTCCGCCGTCCGGCGCGTTGAAATACAGCGAAAAGGCGTCCAGCCCCTCCTGCCGGTGGCCCAGGGCGATCATGTTCTGGCCGATCAGCCCGTAGAGCGCCACGCGCGAGGGATCATACGCCAGGGCCGCAAACGCCTCGCGGTTGCTGGCCTCATAGCAGTGCAGCTGCCTGAGGGTGAGAGCATAGCTAGCCGGTCCGGCGGCGTAGCCGGGATCGGTGCGGGCGGCATGGCGCTCCAGTACCGCCGCGCGGCGCAGGTCGCCCGCCTGCTTGCATTTTTCCGCCCGCCGCAGCCAGTAGGGCGCCGGGCGCTGAAACGTATCCATGTGGATGCTGGTCATAGCTTCCTCTCCGCCCCGCATTTCCGCGGGGCAAGCCGAATGCTCATGCCTGCGCCTGGTTGAGCAGGCGCAGCAGGTCCTGCTGGGTGAAGCGCTCGGTCTTTTTGCAGAAATGGCAGGTCAGCTCCGCACCGTCCTGCTCATCCTGAATCATGCGGCCCAGCTCCTCGCGGCCCATGGCAATGAGCGCCTTTTCCATGCGCGAACGCGAGCAGTTGCACCGGTAGCACAGGGGCGTCCGCGCAAGCACCACGGGCCGGAGGCCCTCAAACCACTTGGCCATGAGCGACTCCATGGGCTCGTGGCACAGCTCGCGGCTCACATCGGCCATCAGCGGGCTGCGCAGCTCCAGCTGGCTGATGATCTCGTCCGTGCAGCCCGGCATGGGCTGCAAAAGCACGCCGCCCGCCGAAAGCACCACCTCGCCGCTGACCAGCACGCCCAAGCTTTGCAACGTGGGCGTCTGCTCGCTGACGACGTAGTAATTGGCGAAATCCTCGGCGATTTCGCCCGATACCAGGGGCACCTGACCCACGTAGGGGCTTTTCATGCCCATGTCGCGCACCACGCTCATGCGCCCCTCACGCCCCACCGCGCGCCCCACGTCCAGCTTGCCGTTGGGCTTGAGGGGCATTTCCAGCTTGGGTACGTCCACGCAGCCGCGCACGCTGTCGCGGTCCGCCACGCAGACAATGCGGCCCAGCGGCCCTCCGCCGTCGATGGTCACGGTCACGCTCGCCTGATCTGCCTTGAGCATCGCGCCCATCATGGCGGCGCCCATCAGCGTCCGGCCCAGTGCGGCCGTAGCCACCGGGCTGGTCAGATGAATGGCCGCCGCCTCGGCCACGGTGCGGGTGGCGGTGAGCAGCAGGCCCCTCACCATGCCGTCCATCAGGGTAATATGCAGCAGTTCATCCATTTGTTCCATATGCGTTTCCTTCTTCCGTATGTCCATCAGGCTTCGGGCACCTCGGTCATGCGTTCGCCCACGGTGGGCGGCACCTCCTCGGTCAGCGGCTTGCGCGCCGCCAGGAACCAGCGCACGGCATGCGGGTCCGGCGGAGAGAGCTTTTTATCGCCGTAGAGGCGGATGTCGGTAAAGCCCACAGCCTCCATCAGCTCGGTCAGCAGCTGGGCGCTGTGCGCGTACTGCCGCTGCTGCTCGCCGATGCGCAGATAGGTCTCGTCCTTCTGCCGCACAAAGATGGCCAGGTTCAGATCCACGTATCCCTGCGCACGGTTGTAGCGGTTCTGCCATAGATAGGCGATCTCCGGGGTTTCGTCCCCGATGAAGTGATTTCCCAGCACGTGTTCCAGCTTATAGGGCGTGCTCAGGTCCACAAACAGCGCGCCACCCTCGCGCACGCTCAAAAACGCCGCGCGGAAGAAATCCGTCAGCTCGCTGGCGTCCTTGAGGTAGTTCAGGCCGTCGTTGGTGCACAAAACGGCGTCCATGCACCGGTGCAGATGCAGCCGGCGCATGTCCTGCCTCACGAAGGGAATCATCGCGCCAGTGCGGCGCGCTTTCTGCGATGCCTCGAACAACATGTCGGGGGAGATATCCACGCCGGTCATCTGATAGCCCATCTTGCTCAACGCGATGGTGATGCTGCCCGTGCCGCACGCGCATTCGCATACCTTTCCTCGGGGAACGCCGTAGCGCTCCATCAGCTCGTGATAGAACCGCGCCCAGGCCAGGTAATCCACATCGGCCATGAGCCTGTCGTATACGGATGCAAATGCGGTGTACATGCGTGTATGTCGCTCCTTCTAAGGCTTTCGTCTGCGGCTTTGGCCGGTGAGCCCGCCGATGCGCCCCGTTTCCTTGGCGCTCAGGCCCGCCCAGCCCACCTCGCGCACGCGGTCCAGCAGGCCCAGCTCGCGCGCCAGCTCATACTTCATGCGCTCCTCCCGGGTCAGGCGGGTCAGCGCGCTGCGGCGGACGGCTCCGGTCAACAGTTCATCCTTTTTGCCCATGTCCTTCCCTCCCTTGCCTGGGTAGGTTGTGACAAAGGCGCGTTCCTCATTCGCCGGCTTCCTCGCCGCCGTCCTCGTCATCCTCGTCATCCTCTGCATTGTACAGGCCGCGGCCCACCTGCACGCCCTCGATGTTGGGATTGATGTAGCGGTCGAACACCGCGTTGGCATAGCTGGCCCCAACAAAGCGGCTCAGGCTGAAACCGATGACGATGTAATAGGCCGCAAGCCCCAGCATGGCATACTGCATATAAGGCGTAAAGAGCGAAATGAGCGCCGCAATCGCCCAGGGGAGCAGCGACAGCAGCTTTAGCCCCACGGTCATGGGCAGGCGGCCGATGGTCATGATCAGGCTGTTTCGCACCACGTTGCGGTAGTTGAGCTTGTAGGTGACGATCTGCGGATAGATGTACATCAGCGAGCACAGCCACATGCTCCCCACTACAATGCAGATGACCTGTGGGATCATGAACAGCAGGTTGGTGCTAGCCATCTCACCATAGAACGTGACGCACACATACATCAGCAGCGGCATCAGGCCCGTGATGAAACCCGTCAGCAGGCCGTATTTCCAGTTGCCCTTGACCGCGTCGATAAAATCAGACCAGATGAAGGCATGCTCGTCGCGCGCCCAGTTGCGCGTGACGTAGGCCACGCCCGTCGTAAACGGACCTGTGAGCGCCAGACACGGCACCAGGAACAGCAGCGTCTGGACGATCACGGCGCTCATGCCCTGGGAGTAGCTCTGCGTCAGCCCCGCCAAGGTCTCCGCGGTGATTTCGCCGGCCTCCAGCTGCATCTGCGCGTCGGCCAGGTTGGCCAGACCCGCATACCACAATAGAAGCCCCCGTCCGATCACAAAGATGGCCGGAAGCCATGCGACCGCGTACATCAAATTCAGCCGCACCAGTCCGGACAGGCGCACGCGCAGCATTTCCCAAAACAGCTGCCAGCGCGTCTGGGGAAGATCTTCCTTGGTGTAATCGCCTTTGCCGCTTTTTCCGTAGTAATAGCGGTTCATCATCTTTCCAAACATGTTGCTTCCTCCGTCAAGCATAGGGATACAGCATGCATTATAGCACACAGGCACCTGTGCGTCAAAACGCGCGCGGGCCCGCAAGGCACGATAGCGCAAAGTTTACAGCTTCTTCATATAAGAAAAGGGACCGCCGCCCCGCTTCCTCTTGTGCGGGGCGGCGGTCTGCCGCTGGCTGGTATCGTGTCTTTGCGTTCCCTGGTCGCAAAATATCAGATGCTGCAGGGCACTGCATTGCTGGAGAACAGCTTTTGCTGCGTCTGCTGTCCGGCCACGCCGTCGATGGACAGGCCGTTGAGCTCCTGGAAGATCATGACCGCGTTTTCCGTCACGGTGTCGTAGGTGCCGGAGATATCGCCGTCATAGTACTTCAGCTCGTAGAGAGCGTATTGCAGCCGCTTGACCGCGCTGCCGGTGGAGCCCACCTCCAGCTTGGAATAGCTGCCGCTTTCGGACGTGCCGCCATAGAGCAGGCGCTGCGTGGTGGGGCCGGCCATGCCGGTCACGCGCAGGCCCGCCGCCCGCTGGTACGCCTCCACGGCCGCCTCGGTGCCGCTGCCATAGGCGCCGTCCACGCTGCCGCTGTAGTAGCCGGTGGCCTGCAGCGCGCTCTGCAGCGCCGTCACATTGGTCGAGCTGGAGCCCGTGGTGATGGTGGTATAGCCGTTGGACGAAGCGGTCTTGCCGTAGTTAGCGGGGCTGGAGCTGCTGCCGGAGGATGAGCCGCCGGAGAAGCCCCCGTTGAGCGCGGCGTAGATGGCGTTGAGCGTGGCCTTGCCCGCGATGCCGTCGGCCTTGAGGCCGCTGGCCTGCTGGAAGGCCGTAACCGCGGCGGTGGTTCCGCTGCCGTAGTCGCCGTCCACGCTGCCGGTGTAATAGCCCAGCGTCTTGAGGTTCTGCTGCAGGGAGCGGACCGCGCTGCCGGTGTTGCCCTCCTTGAGCGAACCGAGATGTCCAACCACGCTGGAAGCCTTTTTCGCGGACTCGGAATACAGCTTGGTCAGCGTCGTGGGGCCGGCGATGCCGTCGGCGTAGATGGAGTTGCGCTCCTGGAAGGCGATGACCGCGGCCTGGGTGGTCTCGGCAAACTCGCCGTCAGCGGTGCCGCTGAGGTAGCCCAGCACGATCAGCCGGTTTTGCAGGATCTTGACCTGGGAGCCGGAGGAGCCCAGCTGCAGATAGATGTCCGTCTTGCCGTTGGTGTAGGACGAGCTGGTGGAAGAGCTGCTCGAAGAGCTGCTGGAAGAACTGGACGAACTCGATGAGCTGGAGCTGCTGGAGGAGGTGGTGGTCTTTTTCTTGGCGCTGCTGGAATACAGCTTCTCAATGGTACGGGTGCCGGCCTTGCCGTCCACGGAAAGGCCGTTGGCGGACTGGAAGTCGCGCACGGCCTGCTCGGTGGCCGCGCCGAAGTCGCCATCCGCGCTACCGGTCAGATAGCCCAGGTCCTTGAGCCGCTGCTGCAGGCGCTTGACGTCGCTGCCGGTGGACCCCATCTTGAGCGTGCTGCTGCCGGACGAGGTGCTCGACGGCGTAGCCGTGACGCTGGGCGCATTGGTGGGCGGTGTGGTGGGCGGCAGCGTAGCCGTACCGATCTGCGGAGCGCTGGTCGCGCCGCTGATGGGGGCGTTGGTGGGGCTGACGTTGCTGGGCGGGTTGGTCGCCGTGTCGTTTCCGAAATCCCAGGCGCTCCAGTCCACCTCGTTGCTGGTGGGCGCCGGGGTGGGGGTGGGCGTCACGCTGGGCGTGGGCGTCACAACGGTATCAAAGGTCTGCCCGCCGTCGCCCACGGTCAGCCCATTGTTGCTGTCCACAACGCGGTCGGGTTCCATATAGCAGGCGCTCAGCACCACACAGGCGGCAAGCAGCAGCGCCGCGACAGCCGCCCGCTTCAGCCGCGCATGGCGGCTCCTGTCTGTGGTATGGGGATGCTTCACAATCAACACTCCGTTTCCTCAAGGAAGTCGAAAAGGAAATGTTACAAACCTCTTACACCTATGCAAAGGGTACACATACCCTCGCATCAAGCATATTGTACAGGGAAAATACGGGAAAATCAACCCCGAATATTCGCGCTGCATAGAATTAACGATTCGTTCATGCCTTTTGTTCCCTTGAAATTGAAATATTTTTGTCATATTTCAGCATTTCTTCGTCATATTTGGCGAACGCTTTTCCAAGCCGTAGCGAATACAGCGTCCACTCCCGAACGGGCCAGGGGGTTCCCTCCAGCAGCGCGCGGCGGTAGAGCGCAAGCTGCCGGCCATACCGCCGCCACAGTTCCTCTCCGCTGGAAACGCGGTCGGTTTTGAAATCCACCAGCACCCAGGCGCCATCCTCCAAAAAGCACAGGTCGATCACGCCTTGCAAAAGCGTGGGGAAGGGCTCACTGATGCGCAGGTTGAAGCTCCATTCGCGCCGTACCGCGGATGCCGACAGCATGCGCTGACCCAGCGGACCGGCCAGGAAGCGCGAAGCCATGCCCGCATCCGCCAAGGCCGCCTCCGCGGGGGTCATCACGCGCTTTTCCACCAGGCGCGCCAATTCCCTTTTTATATGGAAGAAAGTCGCCTGCTCGTCGCCCCTTGCCGCCCGCGCGCCTTCCAGGTCCATCAAGCCCAGCAGGCGGTGCGTCTGCACGCCGCGCAGCAGTCCCGCCTCCTCCGGCGGCGGCTCCAGAAAGGCCGGCATGGCCGGAAGCGAGGAAAGCAAGCGGGGACGGGGACCATCGTAGGGAAGGCGCTTGAGCTGTTCCTCTTCCTCCTCCGCGGCCTCCTCTAGGGACTGCGCGCCATCCAGCGCGCGGCACAGCGCGGTCACACCCAGCTTGAGCGGAAGAGCGGCGGTTTCCTCCCTTTCTCGCGGCGCAGCCGCTGCGGGCCAGTCCATGCCGGCGGTCTGCGGCGCGGGAATGGATACGGCGGACCGCTCGCCCGCCACCTCCGGCAGCGAAAAGGGAAGCGGCGCGCTCTGACGGGCATAATGCCTTGTAATGACTGGTTCCATGTGGAAAACGATGCGCCACGGGGCGCTTTTTTGTGGAAAACTTGTGGATTCTGTGGGGAACTCCGCATCGACCCCGGTTTCCCTCACGTCCACTGTGGAAAGTTGCCCCTCCTGCTCCACCGTCACCCTGTCGCCCGGCTGCGCGGATTGAAGCAACCAATCCAGCATGCTGCGCGCTTCACGCACGCCATACACGCCGCCGGACCTGCCCACAGAGGCCGGGTCCGGGTTTTTCTGGCTCCCCACCAGCACCAGACGCGTTTTGGGCCTCGTCATGGCCACATAGAGCACGCGCGCGCGTTCCGCCCGTTCGGCGCTGCGCTGCTTCAGGGCGACCGCGCCCTGAAGCAGCGTCTGACGGCGGGTGCGCGCTTTTTCATTGACATAGCCCAGACCAAAGCCGATTTCTCCATGCAGGCTGATGGCGCGGGTCTGAGTGCGGCGAAGCAGCGGTCCGCCCAGGCCCATCACATAGACCGTGGGAAATTCCAACCCCTTGGATTTGTGAATGGTCATCACGCGCACCACGTCTTCCCAGGGGTTCATCACGGCAGGGCTCTGCTCGCCCCCGCCGCCGCCATCGGCCCTGACGGCTTCCACAAAGCCATACAGGCCGTCCGTATGGTTCCGCTCATAGTCGTCGGCGCGGTGGCAGAGCATGCGCAGGTTGGCCTGCCGCAGCTTTCCGCCCGGCTGTGCCCCGTAATGCGCATAAAGCCCGCTGCGCTTGAGAAAGCTCCACAGGTATTCTGCCAGAGGCATGCTGCGCGCATAGAACCGCTCCGCCTCAAGCGCCTCCAGCACGGCGCGGCAGCGCGCGGCAAGCGGCGCGTCGGCTTCATGCGCCGCCGCCTGCAGCGCGCTGAGGAAGCTCGCCTCCCGCTGGGGGCGCAAAAGGCGAATCGCCGCCAGCTCCCGTTCCGTCATCTCAAACAGCGGGCTGCGCAGCTCGCTGATCAGGGCCACGTCGTTGGCCAGGTTATCCAGCAGGGTCAAATGCTGAATCACCTGGTCCACCTCGTCGGACGACATGGGGTCGCCCCCGCCTTCGCAGTACACGGGAATGCCCATCCGGCCCAACACCAGCTCCACCTTGTCGGCCACATTTTTGCCCACAGGCAGCAGAATGGCGATATCACGGTAGTGAAGCGGCGCACCCGGCTGGCCCTGTGCGTCGGGGACCGGTTCGCCCACCGTTTGCAGAATATCCCGCGCGATCAGCTCCGCCTCGGCCAGGACCATGTCCTGCGGTCGCCGGCCCTGCGCGTTGAGCACATGCAGCTCGGTCGCCGGGTCCCCCTGCGACGGCACGCCGGGGTACAGCCGCGCGTCGGCGTCATAGTCGATCTCGGTGACGCGCCGGTCCATCACATGTGCAAACACGCGGTTCACCGCATCCAGCACCGCTGCCCGGCTGCGAAAGTTCAGATTGAGCACCACCCGGCGAAACGGCGCGTCCGCCAGGGGCGAAAAACGCGCCAGCTTCCCCAGAAACAGGCCGGGCTCGGCCAGGCGGAAGCGGTAGATGCTCTGTTTTACGTCGCCTACATAGAAATAGCTTTGGCCTGCCTCGCGTTTGAGGGCGTTGAGGATGGCCTCCTGCAGGGCGCTCACGTCTTGGTATTCGTCCACGAACACCGCGTCGAACCGCTGCGCCTGCTGCTTGCGCAGGTCCGGGTCGCGCAGCACAGCCAGCGTCATGTGCTCCAGGTCGCCAAAGTCGATGCAAGCTTCGCTGAGCTTGCGTTCCTGAAAGCCCTCATGCAGATGCCGGACCGCCGTGGCCAGCCCGCGCGTGGCGCCTTCCATGGCCTGCATATCGGCCGCGCCCTGTTCAAAATCCGCGGGCAGCAGTTTTTTCAGATCGTCTGCCATATCCTTGATACGGCTGCGCAGGTCCTTAAAGGCCCCCGCCAGCCGCTCCTCATCCCCGGTAGCGGGTTTGAAGCGTCCCAGGGTGACGAACTTCAGGTCGGCCAGCGCCCCGCACAGCGCCCGCATCCCCTGCTCGCAGGCCGCGCGCAGCCCGCTGAGGGTTGCCCGGTCGCTTTGCAGCGTCTTAAGATAGGGCGGCGGGAAGGCTGCGTCTGCGCGCATGGCGTCCGCCTCGCGCCACAGGGCGTCCATTCCCTCCACGATGAGCGCCGCCTCCTGGCAAAAAGCCTGCGCCAGCGGCTCGCCGTCCATGCTTTCGACGCTCCAGTCCTTCCCCGCGCTTTCCTCCAGCCAGGTCATCGGGTCCGGGCGCGACATCAGAAAGCGATAGAGCGTCTCCATCATGAGCGCGATCTCGCGCTCGCTGAATTTGCCCGTCAGGGCCTCAAGCCGCTCATCCTCGTGCGCCGCCCCGTACAGCCAGTCCAGCGTTTCTTCCATCGCGTCCTGCCAATAGGCGGCGCGGGTCCGCTCATCCGCCAGCATGAATTGCGGGTCCACGCCGCAGCGCTGGAAGTTCTGCCGCACCACCTGTTGGCAATAGCTATGGATTGTGGAGATTTGCGCCATACTAACCAGGTCCGCCTGGCGGGCCAGGCGCGGGTTCTCCACGGCGGCCTCGTTCAGGCGCGTTTCCAGGCGCTCCCGCATCTCGCCGGCGGCGGCGCGTGTAAAGGTGACGATCAGCATCCGGTCGATGCTGACGCCGCGCTCCACAATCAGCCGCACGATGCGCTCTACCAGCACGGCGGTCTTGCCGCTGCCCGCCGCGGCCGATACCAGCAGCTCGCGGTTGTCGGCGCGGATGGCCGCTTCCTGAGCAGAGGTAAAGCGCATGTGCATCGCTCCTTTCTGGGATGGGGATATGCGCTATTGTACCGTAAGCGCGGGGCGAATGCAAATGTTTCACGTGAAACGCTTCTTCCGTCAGATGCCTGATTTGTCCTGCTTTTGGATAAATCATTTGCCCTTGCCCCCGTCTTCATGGTATAATACCGCTGTTATCCTCAAATACTTCCAATTCTTTTAAGGAGGATTTATATGCCCACTACCACGTTCGATGTGGAATCCATCAAACAAAGCATTGTAGGCAAGCTGCAGCGCTATAACGGCGTTACCGTGCAGGAAGCCACGCCGCAGCAGCTCTACAAGGCTGTCGCTTCCACCGTGCGCGACCAGATCATGCAGAAGTGGATGATCTCCAAGCAGCGGCGCGATGCCAAGCGCAAACGGCTGTATTACCTGTCGGTCGAATTTTTGACCGGCCGCTCCCTCAACTGCAATCTGATCAACCTGTGTTCGCAGGAAAACTACGCCCAAGCCCTGCAGGAGCTCGGCATCGACCTGCAGACCATCCTGCCCGAAGAGCCCGAACCCGCGCTGGGCAACGGCGGCCTGGGCCGACTGGCAGCCTGCTTCCTGGACAGCCTGTCCAGCCTGAACATTCCGGCCATGGGCTGCACCATCCGTTATGAGTACGGCCTGTTCCGCCAGAAGCTGGTGGAGGGACAGCAGGTGGAGCTGCCGGACAACTGGCTGCAAAACGGCAACGTCTGGGAGGTCGCCCGCACCGAAGACACCTGCACCGTGGAGTTCAACGGCCACGTGGAGGAAACCGAGGAAAACGGCCGCAAGGTTTTCAAGCTCGTGGACACCTATCAGATCGATGCCGTGCCCTACGATATGCCCGTGGTCGGCTACAACAACAACTGTGTCAACACGCTTCGCACCTGGTCGGCGCGCAGCCGCGCCAATCTGGATCTGACGCACTTCGGCGAGGGCGAATACCTCAGGGCCATGGAGGAAATGCAGATGGCCGAGGTGATCTCCAAAGTGCTCTATCCCGAGGATAAGCACTACGAGGGCAAAATGCTCCGCCTCAAGCAGCACTACTTCTTCACCAGCGCCACGCTGCAATACGCCATCAAGAATTTTAAAAAGCATTTTGGCAACAACTTTGACCTGTTGCCTGACAAGTGCGTTTTCCACATCAACGACACGCATCCGGGCCTGGCGATTCCCGAGCTGATCCGTCTGCTGATCGACCAGGAGGGCCTCTCCTGGGAGATGGCGCAGCGAATCACCTACCGCTGCATGGCCTACACCAACCATACCGTCATGGCCGAAGCGCTGGAGCGCTGGCCGGTCGATATGATGAAGCAGACGCTCCCGCGCATCTACATGATTCTGGAGGAGCTCAACCGCCGCCTGTGCGCCGAGCTGTTCACCAGCTATCCCGACCAGTGGGAGCGCATCGGCCATATGGCCATCATCGCCTATGGTCAGGTGCACATGGCCAACCTGTGCGTGGCCCTCTCCTCCAGCGTCAACGGCGTGAGCCAGCTGCACGGCAAGATCCTTCAGGACAGTCTGTTCCATGATTACTGGCTGCTGAACAAATCCAAGTTCAGCGCCATCACCAACGGCATCACCCACCGCCGCTGGCTGGTGGAAGGCAACCCCGCGCTGACCGCGCTGCTCAAGGAGGCCATCGGCCCCGGCTTCGTTGCGGACGCCTCCAAGCTCGAAGACCTGCTTCCCTACGCGGACGATGCAGCCTTCCGCGAAAAGTTTGCCGCCGTCAAGCAGCACAACAAGGAGCGTCTGCAAAAGCTGGTTAAGGCACGCCAGGGCATCGACATCGACACCAGCTTCGTCTTTGACACCCAGGCCAAGCGCCTGCACGAGTACAAGCGCCAGATGCTCAACGCTCTGCATATCCAGGTGCTCTACAACCGGATCGTGGACGATCCCAACTTCACCATGCCGCCTCGCCTCTTCCTCTTCGGCGCCAAGGCCGCTCCCGGCTACATGCGCGCCAAGCAGACCATCCGCTACATCAACGCCCTGGCGGATCTGATCGACAAGCATCCGCGCGCCCGACAGATGATTAAGATCGTCTACATCGAAAACTACGATGTTTCCACCGCGGAAATCCTCATTCCGGCCAGTGAAATCAGCCAGCAGCTCTCCACCGCCGGCAAGGAGGCCAGCGGCACCGGCAACATGAAGTTCATGATGAACGGCGCCGTGACGCTGGGCACCATGGACGGCGCCAACGTGGAGATCTACGAGCAGGTTGGCATCGACAACATCTACATCTTCGGCATGCGCGCCGATACCGTCGAGGGCATGTACCGCGAGCGGACTTATAACCCCATGAGCATCTTCGAGACCAATCACGAGATCCGCAAGGCCATGAGCCAGTGGCTGGACGGAACGCTGTTCCCCAACGAGCCCCTGGCTATGCAGGACCTCTACCATACCCTGCTGGTGGGCGACTACGGCGGAATGCCGGACAGCTACTTCGTGCTCAAGGACTTTGGCAGCTACTCCATGGCCAACCGTCGCATGATGGAGGACTACCAGAACCGCGACAAGTGGTTGCGCATGGCCATCGTCAATACGGCCAAGTCCGGCTTCTTCAGCTCGGACCGCACGATCCGCCAGTACAACAACACCATCTGGCACATCCAGGACGGCCCCTCCATCCTGTAGGGAGGACTGGCTCCGGGCCATGCGTTTATGCGCATGGCCCCTATTTTTTTGAGAAATAATTTTGGGAGTATTCCACAAAGATTGCGGTAGTATAAAGAACCATTGACTTATATTACACACTATGCTATACTTACAAGGTATTTTATTGCCGCTTATGTCAAAAAGCCTGATTATTTGGGCTTTTGTCTGCATGACGCCGCCTTTGAATGAGTCATCATTTTGTAATATATCGTTCCCGATACAGCCGGGGAAGCGTGTATGTTGCACAACGATCATTTATGGGAGGCGTCTTTTTCTATGGACAGGCAGCTCAAAATCATCTACCACTATCACAGCGGCTTTTCCGTCCAGGTGGGCGGAACGCTGCTGGTCTTCGACTACTGGGAGGGCGAGGGGCGCTCCCTGGCGCAGGTCGGACGGATTACGCCGTCGTTTCTCAAGGCGTTTGAGAAGATCTACGTCTTTATCAGCCACGCCCATCCCGACCATCTGGACCCCATCGTATACACCTGGGAATCCGAGGGTCTGCCGATCACCTATGTCGTCTCCAGCGACATGCCCGTAGGCACCCGCGGCAAGCGTCTGGCGCCGCTTCAGGAAAAGGAGCTGTCGCCCGATATAAGCGTCAAGGCTTTCCAGAGCACCGATCTGGGCGTGGCCTTCCTGGTGCGGGCCTATGGCATGAACATCTTCCACGCGGGCGACCTGAACCTGTGGCATTGGCGGCAGGAAAGCACTCTGCGGGAGATCGAGGCGGCTGAGAACGCCTACTACGAAGCCATCGAGCCCATCAAGAGCGAGCGCATCGACGTGTGCATGTTCCCGGTGGACCCCCGTCAGGGCCTGATGTACGACGCGGGCGCCAATCATTTCATCCTGACGATGAAGCCGCGCGTGTTCATCCCCATGCACTGGCAGGAGCGGCCGGAGGTCGCCATCGACTTCGCCCGCCGCGCCCGCACGCCCAATACCGAGGTGCTGGCCCTGACCAAGCCCGGCGTGGTGGCCAACCTGACCTTTAACGATCAGCTGCTGGATATCCACATCATCGAGCCCCCCAAGGATTTCGGCGAGCTGCCCATCGCCCCTGCGCGGCGCGTGGAACCGCAGATGCCCACGGGCGACGATCCCTTCGCCGACACCGACCTTCCCGTAGACATTCAATAGCAAAGGAGAGAGACCTCATGTTCACGATGATTCATGAAAACTACAACGTCCGCGATCTGGACCGCTCCCTGGCCTTCTACCGCGAGGCGCTGGGCCTGCACGAGGTGCGCCGCAACGAAAAGCCCGAATTCACCATCGTCTTTATGGCCGACGACACCGAGACCTTCCAGCTGGAGCTGACCTGGCTGAGGGACCGCACCACCCCCTACAACCTGGGCGACGAGGAATTCCATCTGGCCTTCCGCACCGACGATATGGAGGCGGCGCATGCGCTGCATGAGAAGATGGGCTGCATCTGCTACGAGAATCCCGATATGGGCATTTACTTCATCAAGGACCCGGATGGATACTGGCTGGAGATCGTTCCGGAGGGCAAATAACCGCTAACAAAAGGGGAGCCGTCGCCTGGACGGCTCCCCTCAGCTTGTCGAAAAAGTCCGCCTGCGGCGGCCTTTTCCGCCAGAAGCTTAAGAAA